>Ga0247810_10000271_pt1 | contig 72890 bp, 66 predicted proteins | sample UWRJL119311C1_FD_179918 | JGI IMG/M metagenome (GOLD analysis project Ga0247810, IMG submission 179918) | Plant litter microbial communities from Arlington Agricultural Research Station in Wisconsin, United States - UWRJ-L119-311C-1 | ecosystem: Environmental > Terrestrial > Plant litter >...
TTTGGTCACCTTACCCGCAAATGGAATCCGAAAATGGCACCATATATTTTTATGGAACGCAATGGGATTCACATTATAGATTTAAACAAAACTTTAACTAAAACTGAAGAAGCTGCAGCAGCGATTAAACAAATCGTAAAATCAGGTCGTAAGATCTTATTTGTAGCTACTAAGAAACAAGCTAAAGAAATCGTTGCTGAACAAGCAAAAAAAGTAAACATGCCTTTCGTAACCGAGCGTTGGTTAGGTGGTATGTTAACCAACTTTGCAACTGTTCGCAAGTCAATTAAAAAGATGGTTACCATCGATAAAATGACTAAAGACGGTACTTATTCTATCCTTTCTAAAAAAGAACGTTTGATGATTCAACGTGAACGTATCAAATTAGAAAGTTTATTAGGTGGTATTGCAGACTTAAACCGTTTACCGGCTGCAATTTTCTTAATCGACGTTAAAAAAGAGCATATTGCTGTAGCAGAAGCGATGAAATTAAACATCCCTACTTTTGCAATGGTTGATACTAACTCTGATCCATCTAACATCGATTTCCCTATTCCAGCGAATGATGATGCAACTAAATCAATTTTATTGATTACTGATGTTATTATCAAAGCTATTGAAGAAGGCTTAGACGAGCGCAAACGCGAAAAAGATGATGAGGCTGAAAAAGAAGCTGTAGCTGTTAAAACTGCTGCTGACGCTCCAGAATCTAAAGAGCCAAGAGCTGCTGGTGAGAAAAGACCAACTAAAAAAGAAACTGCTGACGCACAGGCATCAACAGAAGATTCTACAGAAGCATAATTTAAGTTGTGGGTTGAGAGTTACGAGTTGCGGGTTTACCCATAGCCTTGTAATCTTCAACCCATAATATTTTATAAAAAATTAAAAAAACATACAAAATGTCAACAGTACAAATTACTGCCGCAGATGTAAATAAACTACGCCAACAAACTGGCGCTGGTATGATGGATTGCAAAAAAGCTTTAGTAGAAGCTAATGGCGATTTCGAAGCTGCGGTTGATTTATTGCGTAAAAAAGGTCAAAAAGTATCTGCCGCTCGTTCTGGTAATGCTACTTCTGAAGGTCTAGTATCAATCGCTGTTTCAGCAGACGGTACAAATGGTAAATTAGTTGCTTTAGCTTGCGAAACTGAACCAGTTTCTAAAGTTGAAGATTTCCGTAACCTTGCTCAAGCTGTTTTAGCTGCAGCAGTGGCTAACAATCCTGCTACTGCAGAAGAATTAGCAGCAATTACATTAGAAGATGGACGTACAGTTGCCGAAACTATCACTGAATTGACTGGTAAAATCGGAGAGAAAATCGTTATTCAAGAGTACGCAAATGTATCTGGCGAAAAGATTGTATCTTATATCCACTCTAATGGTAAAATGGGTGTTTTAGTAGTATTTGAAGGCGCTAATGGCGCAGATATTACTGAGGCTGGTAAAGATGTTGCAATGCAAATTGCTGCAATGAGCCCAGTTGCTGTTGATAAAGACGGTGTTGATCCTGCTACTATCGAGCGTGAAATCGAAATTGCAAAAGATGTTATCCGTCAAGAGGGTAAACCAGAAGAAATGGTTGAAAAAATCGCTGCTGGTAAATTGAACAAATTCTACAAAGACAGTACATTATTAAACCAAGAGTTTGTAAAAGATGGTTCTATGGATGTTCGTAAATTTTTAGATAATACTGTTAAAGGATTAACAGTTACAGCTTTCAAAAGAGTACAATTAGGAGCTTAATTTAAGCTTTTCAAATATTTAAAAAGTCCCGATTTATCGGGGCTTTTTTTGTTTTAATGGATTTCGTTATTGTGAGGAGGGTAACGACAGCTTGTCCCCGACTTTTCGGGAAAACAATCTTACTTGCTTAGTTATTTGTTATGATTTTGATGAGTAAAGCAAATTCCTTTTCCATATTATCGTTCGTCCCGCTTTTTGCTGCAATCTTTTGTGTTTCCTTCGACACCAGCCACGGCAGGCAAGCGCTCATGATGACACCAAAAGTATTTACGCTGCAATCGGGTTTAGAAAAATTAATTTTGTAAAGCTATTGGCGGTTGCATAGTTTCAAAAACTACTTACGGGCGCTATTTTTTACCTGCCTTCGGTCAATTATAAATTTAAGGATTGTTTCTTATGTTGGCGTCCTCGCCAACGCATAACTTAATGACATTCTGCCATCGGTAACAAACTGTCATAAAAATCTGCGCATCTGTGGCTTATTTTTCTAATATAACAAACCTATATTTGCAACATAACTTCAACCTATGATCGCCATAACCAATAGCCGTTTTTTTAGAAATAGCGAATTAATCGCTAACCAAACTATTTTAATTAATGAATGTAAAATAGTAGCTTTTACAGACGGTACAATTCCAAATGGGTATGAGGTTATCGATGCCGAGCAAGACTATTTAGTTCCTGGATTTATAGAATTACAAATCTACGGGAGTGGTGGCAATCTATTTTCTGCTTATCCTACAGCAGAAACATTAGCTCAAATGGATACTGATTTGATCAGTAAAGGAACCACTAACTTTTTAGCTTGTGTAGCAACCAATTCTTCAGAAATAGTTTATCAAGCTATTGAAGCAGCCAAAGCCTATCGCTCAAAGTCAAAGGGTTTTATGGGTTTACATTTAGAAGGACCTTATTTAAATGCAAAGCGTAGAGGTGCGCATCTTGCTGAATTTATTAAAAAAGCAACACTCAATGAAGTAAAAACATTGCTTGAACATGCAGATGGAGTAATTAAAATGATGACTATTGCTCCAGAGTTGCAAGATGATGAAGTTATTCAGCTTTTGCTGGATAATAATGTGGTGCTTTCCATAGGCCATAGTGATGCAACTTTTGAGCAAACAACTGAAGCTTACAGTAAAGGAATTGCTACAACTACGCATTTGTTTAATGCTATGCCATCCATACATCACAGAGCGCCAAATTTACCCACTGCTTTATTCAATCATCCAACCGCTATGGCAAGTATCATCGCTGATGGCAGCCATGTAGATTTTGAAATTATAAAAATGAGCCATAAAATAATGCAAGATCGATTGTTTTTAATTACTGATGCCGTTACAGCTTGTAATATCGGTCCATATCAACACCAATTACAAGGAGATAAATTCATCACGCCAGATGGCACCTTGTCGGGCTCAAATATTAATATGGCGCAAGCAGTGCAGAATTGTGTAAACCATTGCGATATTCAATTGCATGAAGCTTTGAGGATGGCTAGCTTATATCCAGCAAAAGTTATGGGGCTACAAAACAATATCAGTAAAATTGAAGTTGGGTACACAGCTAACCTGATAATTTTAAATGAGTTACTTAATGTTAAAGAAATTTTCTTTCAGGGAGAGAAAGTTAATTTAACGTTTCAACATTAATACTTTCCAACATTAAAACATTTACCTATTTTTGAGGTCATGAAGTACAAACGGATTTTACTAAAATTAAGCGGCGAATCGCTAATGGGCGAAAAGCAATACGGTATTGACAATGAGCGTGTTAAGCAGTACGCTGAGGATATTAAAGCTGTTCATGATAAAGGCTTGGAAATAGCAATTGTTATTGGTGGTGGTAATATTTTTAGAGGTTTAAGTGCAGAAAAATCCGGTATGGATAGGGCACAAGCAGATTATATGGGCATGTTGGCTACTGTAATCAATAGTATGGCTTTGCAAGATGCTTTAGAGAAAGTTGGTTTAAAAACACGTTTGTTATCCGCCATTAAAATGGAACAAATCTGTGAGCCGTTTGTACGCAGAAGAGCTGTTCGACATTTAGAAAAAGGTAGAGTAGTAATTTTTGGTGCTGGTACAGGTAATCCTTATTTCACCACCGATTCTGCTGCAGCTTTAAGAGCAATAGAAATTAATGCAGATGCGGTTTTAAAAGGAACGCGTGTTGATGGAATTTACACTGCAGATCCAGAAAAAGATCCAAATGCCACTAAATATTCAGAAATTACTTTTAAAGAAGTTTATGCCAAAGGTTTAAACGTTATGGACATGACTGCCTTCACTTTGTGTGAAGAAAATAAAGTTCCCATTATCGTTTTTGATATGAATAAAAATGGCAACTTTATGAAAATTGCCAATGGCGAAGAAATAGGTACTTTGGTAAGAGGGTAATTTTAAGCATTTTTTATATTTTTGTACAAACACTACAAAACATGAATGACCTCATAAAGAAACAATTAGTTGACGCACAGGCTACAATGGATAAAGCAATTGCACATTGTGAAGCTGAGTTAACCAAAATAAGAGCTGGTAAAGCATCAGCAGGAATGTTAGATGGTATTATGGTAGACTATTATGGTACACCAACACCATTGGCTCAAGTTGGTGGAATCACTACTCCAGATGCTCGTACTTTAATTATTCAGCCTTGGGAAAAATCATTGTTGGTTCCCATCGAAAGAGCAATTATGGAAGCTAATATTGGTATCAACCCTCAAAATGATGGTGTAATAATTCGTTTGGTGGTACCTCCACTAACTGAAGAACGCCGTAAGGATTTAGTTAAAAAAGTTAAAGAGGAAGCAGAAAGAGGACGTATTACTGTTCGTAATATCCGTAAAGATGCTAACGGTAAAATACAACGTTTAAAAGGAGAAGGTGTTTCTGACGATGAAATTAAAACAGGCGAAGGCGAAGTGCAAAAAATAACCGACGCATATATCGTTAAGGTAGATAAACACGCCGAAGTGAAAGAAAAAGACATCATGACGATCTAACTTCAATATAGTCTAAATGTAATATAAAAGGGAATGTAGCATAGCTTCATTCCCTTTGTTTATTTTTGCACCCCAAACAAAATAAAAAATGAAATTACTGCTCAATTACTTAAAAGACTATAAATGGATTGTAGTGCTTGCACTTGTTCTTGCAGCCTTCAACATTGGCTTCTCGCTAATGGATCCCTATTTTACAGGTCAAATATTAGATCAATTTATAAACAGACATAACGAATTAAGTAGAAGTGAATATACTTGGGGTGTTTTAGGTTTGGTTGGTTTAGCCGTTGGTGCTGCCATGGTATCTCGAATTGCTAAAAACTTTCAGGATTATTTCACCAATATCATTGTACAAAAAGTTGGTGCAAAAATGTATGCTGATGGTTTAAAGCACTCTTTAGAATTACCATATCAGGTATTTGAAGACCAACGTAGTGGAGAAACATTAGGCATTTTACAAAAGGTTAGAACAGATAGCGAGAAATTTATTACCTCATTTATCAGCATTCTATTTGTAAGTTTAATCGGCTTAATTTTCGTGATTGTCTATTCACTAAGCGTGAGTTACAAAGTATCATTAATCTATGCAGCATCTATTCCGATTATTAGTTTTTTAAGTTGGTTTTTGAGCCGTAAAATTAAAACGATACAACGTTCTATTATAGCAGAAACTACGGCTTTAGCTGGTTCTACTACAGAATCATTGCGCAATATAGAGTTGGTAAAAAGTTTAGGTTTGGCTAATCAAGAAATTGATAGACTAAATAAAACCACCTACAAAATTTTAGGTTTAGAATTGCGTAAAGTTAAATATGTGCGAAGCATGAGTTTTGTACAGGGCACAACGGTAAACTTGGTTCGTAGTACGATGGTTGTCGTTTTATTGATGTTAATTTTTGATAAAGCCATTACACCAGGACAATACTTTTCTTTTTTATTTTATTCTTTTTTCCTTTTCGGACCGCTACAAGAATTAGGGAATGTAATTTTAGCTTGGCGTGAGGCTGAGGTTTCTCTTGGTAATTTTAAAAATATTTTAAATACACCGATTGATGTTAAACCAGCAAATCCTGCTAAGATAGAAAAGGTAGAAACTTTGGCATTTAGCAATGTTAGTTTTAAGCATTTATCGGGTAAACACAATGCGCTAAACCATGTAAATTTTGGAGTTAATAATGGCGAAACCATTGCGTTTGTTGGTCCTTCTGGTTCTGGAAAAACTACCTTAGTAAAATTGTTGGTTGGCTTGTACCAACCAGTAGAAGGTGAAGTTTTTTACAATAAAATTTCTGGCAAGGAGATAGATTTAGATCAACTTCGCGAAAAAATTGGTTTTGTAACTCAAGACACACAACTCTTTTCTGGAACAATTCGCGAGAATTTACAATTTGTAAAACCAAATGCAAGCGACGAAGATATCATGAGGGTTTTGCATCAGGCAGCATGCCATAATTTATTGGCTAGGGCCGATAAAGGTTTAGATACCGTTATTGGCGAAGGTGGTGTAAAAGTTTCTGGTGGCGAAAAACAACGTTTATCAATTGCTAGGGCACTTTTACGTAATCCTGATATTTTGGTTTTTGATGAGGCAACTTCATCTTTAGATTCGATAACTGAAGAAGAAATTACCAAAACCATTAGAGATGTCTCGGTTTTAACAACGCATATTACGATTTTAATTGCACACCGTTTGTCGACCATTCGCCATGCGGATAGAATAATTGTACTCGAAAAAGGGAACATTATTGAGCAAGGAAAACATGCCGACTTATTAGAAGAAAAAGGTTTGTATTACGCCATGTGGAGACAACAAGTAGGGGAGCGTTTGGATAATTAAATTTGTCATTCTGAACGTAGTGAAGAATCTGCCAATCAGATTTCTTCGTTCCTTGGAATTATAATTCAAACCTCGTAGGTTTTTAAAACCTACGAGGTTTTTTATGTGGTATAATTAAAAGATTTTTTGATTGATTTAATGATCTGAAAAACAATGGCAGCATTTTATCGGCTTTATAGCCCCGCCAACGCTTCAATCTTTTTTGTGCTTCGACTACGCTCAGCATGACAAAAAGATTTTCGCTAATGTCGGGTTTAAATAACAAAGTGGGTGGTTCTTGGCAAATGGCAACCCCTCATTTAGCAAAGGCAGGTTTTTATAAACCGGATTGAATTGGTATCCTATCAGCTGTCATCCTGAGCGTAGTCGAAGGAAGCGAGTAGATATAATGTAAAGCCAGACTAACAATGATTAAAGCATTAGCATTGCTTTTCAAATAAATAAAACTATTTATGTACTAATTTTATTTATTAACTATGCTTTTAGAATTTTTAAATTTAGGTGGTGCAGAAATCGGGATAATTTTAGCAATTGTTGCAATCCCATTTCTATTAATCGTTTACTGTATTGTAGATATTTTACGTTCTGAATTCAAAACTGCAATAATGAAATTGGTATTTTTAGCACTAGTTTTATTTGCTCCATTTATTGGAAGCATTATCTATGTAGTAATCAGAAAAGATTATATCAAACCAAAAAAGTCTACCCATTTCCCTACAGTTTAAATCTGGTCTTCTATTTTATCTGCTGGTTTAATATCGTTTAAAGTAAGTGGAAGTAGGTTTTTGGTTTTTAGATAGGTAATAAATGCAATTCCTAAAGTCATACTGCCTCCAAAAACTACTGCTGGAACAGTTCGCATCAGTTTTGCTGTTAAGCCAGATTCGAAAGCGCCGATCTCGTTCGATGAGCCAATAAACATGCTATTTACTGCCGAAACACGACCACGCATTTGATCTGGTGTGAGCAATTGCATAATGGTTGAGCGGATGATTACACTCACGCTATCGAAAGCACCTTCGCAAAAAAGGAAGAACAGGGTTAAGTAGAAGCTTGTAGATAAACCGTAACAGATAATGCTAATTGCAAAGCCGGTAACCGCAATTAATAGATTTCTCCAAGGTTTGTTCATCGGCGAAAATCGTGTCATTAAAAGCATGGTTAAAACTGAACCAGAAGATGCAGCAGCACGCATAAAACCTAAGCCTTCGGAGCCAACTTTTAAAATTTCTTCTGCGAAAACAGGAAGTAAAGCTACAGCGCCACCAAAAAATACTGAGAACAGGTCTAAGCTCATTGCGCCTAACATCATTTTACTTTTAAAAACAAACTGTATTCCTTCTTTTAAACTTTCTTTAATGCTTTCTTTAGGTATGAAGGTTGGGTAATGTTTATCTAAAAAGAAAATACAAACTAAGGCGAATACGATGAATGAAAAAATAATGATATAAACTGGCGTAATGCCAAAGAAACCATAAATTAAACCTCCAGCCATTGGTCCTAATATTGAGGCCATTTGCCAACTCGAGCTGCTCCAGGTTGCACCATTTGGGTAAAGTTTTTTTGGCAAAATTTGTCCCATTAAAGAGAATGTAGCTGGGCCAAAAAAGCCTCTAGCTAAGCCTATGCCGAAAATCATTGCATACATGATACCTAGAATATAGGATTTTGGCATGTATTGGTGCATTTGCTCGCTGGTGAAAATGAGCATAATTACAGAGGCTAAAAGTACACCAGAAAATATTTTTAACAGTAGACCTTTCTTTTCAGATTTATCTGCCACATAACCGCCATAGAGTGCAATACCAATAGCTGGAATTGCTTCGCATAAACCAATAAATGCTAAGGCTAAAGGGTCTTTTGTAAGTTTAAAAATGTGAAATCCAATTACAACTGCTTGCATTTGGTAGGCAAATGTGAAGAAAAATCGCATCCCAATGTATGAGCGGAATTCTCTATATCTGAGGGAAGCAAATGGATCTTTTTTTTCGGTTAAAACAGTTTGTTCTTCCAATGGAAATTAATTTCTGCTAAATTAAGGTTTGGAATTTTAAATCTGCAATGCCAATTGACAAGGAGATGGCTGAACCTTAAAAAAATTACAAGAAAGTAACTTATCATATTAAAGGTTGGGCCGGATTGTTTTTGTAGTAATCTAATTTATACTGAAACATCTCGCTCATTCTGGCAGCTCGCCATTTGGCTTCAGTAGCTTTTTCGCCTGTAAAATGTTCATCAACAGTTTCGTTAAAGAGCGCAATCCATGCATCGAAATGTTCCTTTTCGATTGGAAGTTTGGCATGCTTTAAAAACGGACTTCCGCTATAGGCTTGAACATCTAACAATATCGTTTGCCAAAAGCCATACATTTTTTCTAAATGAGTTTGCCAATTATCTTTAATTACATCATTAAAGATTGGAGATAACAATTTATTCTCTCTAACCTTGCCATAAAAGTCATCGACTAATAGTTTAACATCATCGATGTTGATAATATCAGAATTTAGGTTACTCATACTTATTCACTAAATATTTTCAAATATAAGTTGTTCAACTTCCTTAAATCTGTTTACAATCATAAAATGACCTGATCTTGGTAATAAAATAGCATTTTCGATGTATTTAATTGGAAATATTTTATCGGAAGTTCCATGGATATGTATTAGATTTTCTGGATAATCTTGGTTCTTCCAATTTATAATCTGGTTAATAGCCCAAACCAAAAATTTAGGATCTGTATCCTTTATAATTTGATGAAGTAATTTAGATTCAGCTTTGCTTTCGGTTCCGAAATAATAATCAGCTGTTAGTTTATTGCTAAATCTTAGAAACCAGATTGGTACTATTTTATGAATCTGTAATTTGCTGGCTAGCTTAAGTTGCCAACTAAATTCATATTTGGATTTTGCACTTGATATAATAATTATCTTTTTACAAGGAATGATTTTAAAAATTTCTTGAGCGACGATACCTCCAAACGAAACTCCAATTAAAATGATTTCATTTGTTTTGTCAATTTGTTCAGTAAGCTTTAAGCAATATTCAGATAGGGTTTCATCTTTTTTATGTTCATTCCATTTAATGAAATAGTGCTCAATTTTAGTTAAATCGAGAAATTGAAAAACCCTTTCGTCGGCACCTAAACCACTGATGAAGTAAACCATAGCGTAAAGCTATGAAATAAACCTACGAGGTTTTGTTATTTAAACAATAGCCTTGTAAAAATCTACATAAGCTTCATACATATTTTCTGCTTGGTTAATTGCTGATGAAGCAGCAATACCATAAATTCCTGTAGCTAAAAGTTCAGGAATATCTAACAAAGTAACACCGCCAACAGCCAAAATTGGCAAATCTACATTTTCGGATTTTAATTTTTCCATTGCATTAGTATAACCATTTATGCCCAATAATGGATAATTGTTAGGTTTTGTAGTTGTTATTTTAAATGGCCCGAAGCCAGCATAATCTGCGCCCTCATTTGCCAATCTTATTAAATTTTCGATGGTATTTGCAGAGCCGCCCAGCGTAAATTCTTCTCCAATTTGGTTCCGCAGGGCTACAAAATCTGCATCCATATCTTCTACATGAAAACCCTGGATATCGGCTTTGCCTTTTAAATGAATATGATTGGTAACAATTAAAGTTGCACCCCAATCGTCACAGATTTCTGCAATTACATTGATATCAGCTAAAAGTTCATCATCAGCTTTGCTTAAACAACGATATTGAATCCATTTTGCTCCAGCTTCACAAGCTACTTGAGCCTGCTCAATATGCGAGCTTTGTGGAATATTATTTGTAATAAAGTGTAGCTTTTCTATATATTTTTTCATTGTGAAAAGTTAACGTCATTTCGAGTGAGCAAAGCGACGAGAGATCCCCAACATGATAACATCTTCCTTTGTTCTGGCAGTTCTAATCAGTAAGAGATATCTCCTCGCTGCGCTTCGTTCGATATGACGAATTTAAATTCTTTAGTATTTCTGCGTTAGTCTTCTCTTTTTAAAACTTAACGTTTAAACTTAATAAAAAGTTACGTGTTGCTTGTGGATAATAGTAATTTCCACGATCTAGGGCTCCCTCGTAAAGATAACTATAAGATCCGCCATTGTTTTCGTAAAGTGTGCTAAATATATTGTTTGCCAATAAACTGATTCCTATATTTTTAACGCCAATAAATGCAGTATGGTAACTTAAGCGAATGTCATTTAAAAAAAAGCTAGACAAAGTACGGCTAGCTGCTCCTGTATTATCTAAATTTTGTTTACCCACATATTTGCTAATAAAAGCAACTTCTCCATTTTTAATAATTCCGTAACCAATCTCGCTAGATGCAATTATAGATGGAGACAAAGAGATGTTAGTGTTTTTATAGGTATTGATTAAAACTGTATTATTCGTAATGTCAGCTTTATCGTATATATACTCAGTAAATTCTTTTATTTTATTGCGACTTAAGGTTGCTGTTGCAGCCCAATAAAAATTGTTGCTAATTTGCCAACGTCCATCAACTTCTATACCTGCTCTATAACTATCCGGTACATTTTGCCTAGTTTTTCCACCCACTTCATTTAGTTCGCCCGTATTAATCAGCTGATCTTTATATAACATAGCATAACCATTAATACCCAATGAAATGTTACTTAATTGCGTTCTGTAACCAGCCTCTATATCTGTTAAATTCTCTGGTTTTGGTCTACTATTGATATTTGAATCTGTAAAATCTCTTCTGTTTGGTTCCTTATTCCCAATAGCAACAGAAGCATAAACATTACTTTTCTCGTTTAAGCTATAGGTTAAACCTGCCTTAGGATTAAAGAAATTTAGCTTAGCATTTTGTTGTGCAGGATTACCTGCTAAATCTTTGCCAAAATAGGAGTAATAAACATTACGATATTGTAAATCTGCAAAAATGCTGAATTTTTTTATTTGATAATTTACCCTAGCAAACGTGTTAAAGTCTGTTTTAAAAGCATCATTATCATTATATCTATGTCTCAATGATCCGCTTGCATCATAATTAGCATACTTTGCCCAAATTACTTCATCAAAATGTTTACCGTCATACTCATTATAAGCTCCACCCAGAATAAAGTTTAAATTATTTTTAGGGCTATAGTTTAATGAATAGGTTACGCCATAAAAATCGTTATCAAGCCATAATCTTCTTACCAAGTCAGATTTTGTTATAGTGGTATTACCAACTACGATAGGTTTGATGTTGTAGTCTGATAGCGTTTCGCCTGCAACATATTCTTCATAAAAACCTCTTCCATAAGTATAATGGAGTGCTGCATTTGCTGTAAACTGACTGCCTAAAGTACGTGTATAAAATAGTTGATAATGATCTTGTTGGTAGTTGTCAGTTTGGTTCTCGTAAGTAAAGTCGTTATGCCTTCTATCAATTTTTAACTGTTCTTCAGAAACCCCATTCCAAGCTTGATATGTTTTTTCTACACCACTAAATACATTTGCACGCAATATATCTTTTTTGCCATAATAGGCTCCCGAAGCAAAAAAAGATTTGAGGTCTGAGAAAGCACGATCTACATAACCATCAGATTTGATACGAGACAAACGACCATCAAAGCTAAATTTGTTGTTAATTAATCCTGTTCCTAAGTTTACCGTATTTTTCCAAGTGTCATAAGAACCAAAAGTGTTGTTTAGTTCGGCATAAGCAGAATCTCTTCTGGTGGTAGTTTGTATGTTTAAACTTGCGCCAAAAGCACCAGCACCGTTGGTAGAGGTTCCTACTCCACGCTGAATTTGAATGTTGTCTACTGAAGAGGCGAGATCGGGAAGGTTAATGAAATAACTTCCTTGGCTTTCTGCATCATTTAGCGGGATTCCGTTAACGGTCACATTTATTCTTGTTGCATCACTACCGCGAATGCGGATCCCAGTATAACCAATACCTGTGCCGGCATCCGAACTTACTACAACCGACGGAGTTTGATTGAGTAGATAAGGAAGGTCTTGACCTACATTGTTCTTCTCTAATGTGGCTTTATCTAAATTTTTAAAGGTTGTGGCCATATTTTTAGAGGCTCTAGTTGCACTAACCACAACTTCATCTCCAATAAAAACTTGTGATGACAGGTTAAAATTTAAGGTAATATTAGCGCTAAGGTTAATACTTTTTTCTTCTGTTTTGTAACCAAGATAACTTACACTAAAAACATATTTTCCAGGAGCTAGGCTTAGCGAGTAGTTACCATTATCATCGCTAATAATTGTTGTAGAACTGTTTTTTAGTTTAATTGTAGCACCGGGAAGTGAGTTTTGATTGTTGGCGGTTACTTTTCCGGTAACAGAAATTTGTGCCATTGCCGCACAAGGCAACAGTAAGGCAAGTAATGCCCATAGTCTTAATTTTTTCAATTTGTTTTTTAATTTTAGTTAAACCTGCCGACAGTAGGGGTACTCCCGACTTTAGTTAAACTCCATAAACCATCCCTACGCCAGCATTACCTGGATCAGGTGCATTTAAAGCTAAGAGCAGAAAGCTCAAAGACTAAAGCTTGGTTTACCAACGCTTTCTGCTTTTTGCTTTTCCCTTTTACCTTAAAATGGGTATGTTCTCAGCCTTTATTTGTGTTTTTTACAAAACAAGGCACCCCTTATTGATGGTGCAAATGTAATGCAAAATGATTGAGATTAAGAAATTGATTTGAAAATTAGTGATATAAGATGATTTTTTTGGGCGTTTTTACACGCTGTCCGCTATATCCCCGATGAAAAATCGGGGGATGCCGCTTCTATCGTTAACGCTAGCAAATTTTCAAAAAGGATTAATACTGTTACAAGGTTTAAGAAAGCCATCAACAGCATTAATCGCATTTTGCAAACGATCTTCTATTCCGCTTATCACAACGTAAGTGGCATTTAAAGCTATCAGTTCGTTATGCCAAACTTCCATGAAATGTTCACGCATGTGGGGGAAATCACGAAGAGGATCATCCTGCCATGGCAAATCTATATCTAATAAGATGTAGAAATCATAAGGTCTATTTTTCAGCCCATCTAAAACAATTTGAGGAGTTTCGCCAAAAAATTCATCACTCCAAATTTTAACTGTGGCAAAAGTTGTATCACAAATTATAAAATCTGTTTCAGCAGTTGCGAGGATCGATTCCTCTAATGCAACTTGGCCATGAAACATATTAATCTCATCCTGTAAAGTACAATCATCAGTTAATGCTTGGCAATAATAACGCGCATATTCTGGTACCCAAGGTACATTGTAATATTTCGCTAACGCGATTGAGATGGTCGATTTTCCTGTGCTTTCAGGTCCAACGATAGCTATTTTTTTAATTCTTTTGTTCACGATAAATTCTCCTCCAATCTATATAACCCATTGTAGCAATGCCAATGTACAACATATACATCATGCCTGTTGCTGCCAAGTCTTTTGAGAAATAAACCCCTACGTAAATCACATCAACAAAAATCCAGATTAACCAGTTTTGAATTACTTTCCTTGCTAAGAATATTTGAGCAATTATACTACAAGCGGTACAAAAACTATCAATAAAGGGAAATGAAGCATCAGTTTTATGGAATAATGTGAGCCCTAATATTGCTGTAAAAGCCACTATGCCAATTATTGAAAGTATAACTTCTTTGCCACTAATGTTTGTAACGGGTCTCTCTTGAGTAGGATTATTCCTTTGTTGGTTCCAATAGTACCAGCCATAAATATTGGTTGCTAAGAAATAAAGCTGTAAGCCAGCATCTGCATATAATTTTCCCTCAAAAAAAATAAAAACATAGATGATAACACTAATGCATGCAATTGGCCAGTTCCAAATGTTGTTTTTAGCAGCAAGCCAAACGCAGAGAATTCCTGTAAATACGCCGCACCACTCTAACAATCCTGTGCTTTTAAAAAAATAGATTATGCTGTCAAAAAAATCAAATTGTAAGGTGTTCTCCAATAATAGCATGTTCAAATGTATAAAATAGATGCGAGTTATTGAAAAGAGGAAATGGAAGTATATTGAATCAAAAAATCCGATAGGGAACAACCCCTACCGGATAATAAACCAAACAAACTATTTATGAAGAATATCCTCAAACATAAATGTTGAGGAAGCTTTAGATCTCAGCGACTAATCGTCTTCAATCATTAAGCATACCTTCTAAACGGTATTCATTTATATTTAGTACAACTTTATTGCCAATACTAATTTTTGTAATACTTAATGACTTTAACATGACTTCGCTTCTAAAATCATGTAATTTTACTTTTAAAACCAACTACTTAACAAATAAGTGCCTTAAATGTTTTAATTTTTCTAAATAATTGTATCGATTTTACTACAGGTTGGTTCGAATAGGATTTTTAAAACAAATAGATGTCTCAACTGTTGATAATTAAAGGATTACAAATCTAATAAGGGATTAATTCTAGCGCTCCATAAAATAGAAGTTAAATTAAAATCTTAATATCATGAAAAGAGCGAGTTTAAATTTATTAGCTGTTGCGGGTTTATCAATAGGATTACTTGCATTCGGATCTATCAAAGAAGGTGGTATACAAGGTAAAGTAACCCCTGCAGAAGGTGCCAAAGAAGTGGTTGCAGTTGCGGGAACGGATACTTTAAGAAGCCAAATTAGCAATGGTGCTTTTGTGTTTAGCAATGTTAAAAAAGGAACTTATACCATTTGGATTAAAGCTAATGCACCTTATAAAGATGCTTCAGTAGAAAATGTAGCCGTTACAGATAGTGCAACTACAGATATTGGAGAAATCAAATTACTACAGTAAAATATTCGTTTGTGAAAATAGGAAGAGGGCTTTAAGCCCTTTTTTTTTTTAAGGAATTAATTTTTAATTAGCTATTTATTTTACCTTCTTTATGATCCCTATTAAATAAGATTTTTGGTAGAGCAAATTAGTCTATGGGAAATGAAAATAATTTCTAAATAACGCCACTATTGCCAGTATATCCATTCTATTTTTATTTCCCTTGCAAGTTTCTTCTAAGATTTTTGGGTTAAAAAACAATATTGACTTGATCTCATTTTTAGTTATCGTAAAAAACGTTACTGCCACTCCATCATAAATCTTGTTCATCTTCTCACATTTTCCGACATCAATATCATCAATCTGCCATGGCTTTATCTTAACTATTTCACTCCAAAATAAAGCACCATCTTTGCTATTTATATATAGTGGCATAAAATAAGCATTTATAGCAGTCTTAGCTGTGTCTTTTAGTATTGATAAGTACTGTAATCTACCTTTTATTTCCTTAGGCATTGTAATTCCCTTGGTTAGATTTCCATAATAATAAAGATTGGTAAGTAAGCCACTTTTGCTTAAGATATAGTAGTTTGAGCCCCCTGGTGTGCCAATAGCTGATATGCGTAAAATAAATGTTGTATCTGCATATTTTTGTAAATCCAGATGCATAGGCGTAATCCGGTCATAGGATTTACTTTGACTATATAATTTAGACATCATCACAAAAAATAGTAGCAGAAACGAAATGATAATTTTCATGTTAATTGCTTGGGCAGTTAGGTGTTCCATTTTTAAACAAACTCAAAACTTTATCAACACTAATAAACTCTTAATTGCGGTTGCTTAGTTAACTCTATAATTGAGCATAATGTAAATGCTAAGAGGATATAGGTTAATTTTTTGTGAGCAAAATCCATTAATTACTAATAAATAATACTAACTCCCCCATAGGATATTAGAAAGAAGTTTTTATACTCATTGCCTGTAAAGGTAGCTTTAATGGTTTTCTTAAGTTCTCTATCTATTTTTGCAATGTCCTTTAAATTTATTAAAGTATTACTATTAAAAGAATAACTTATGCTTTCAATAGATCCACCTTCCTGCAAAAAATCAAATGATATATTAATTCTGTCTTTGTTTTCCTGCAAATCTTTCTTTTTATCAGCTAATACATCATTAACTATCTCTTTTACCTTATCGATATCAAAATGAATATCTTTTCTGTTGGGAGGATAGCCATAGGGATCTTTTGGCAAAGGGGGTGGGGTATTTTAAAAACGACCCACCGCTCTTACTGAAATTAAGGACCTGTCCAGGTATGTTGTTTTCTTTACCCTAAAATTTTTTCCATCATAATTATATTTCCCATCTTTTAGTGTGTTTTGGGCAAAACAACTTGAGCACAACGCCAATGTAAAGAATATAAAGATTAAATTTTTCAAGGATAGTTTCTATTAATAAAATCTAATAAATAACGCTTACCATTCCAAAGGGTATTAAATAGAAATTTTTATATTCTTCACCTGAAAAAGTAGCCTTAATTTTTTTCTTTAGCTCCATGTCAATTTTCGCAATATCCTTTAAACTTATAATTGTATTTCCATTAAAAAAATATGTTATATGCTCAATTGAACCATCTTGTAAGAATGTAAAAGACATATCTATCCTATCCTTATTTAATGCCAATTTTTTACTATTTACGGCTAATACATCATTAACAATGGCTTTAGTATTATCAATGTCAAAATGAATATCCTTTTTATTAATAGGTAATCCATTTGGGTTTTTTGGTGAAGGTGATGGCTTATCCCAATATCTTCCTATTACACTAACAGAAAAGGAAGTTTTGTCTAGATAGGTACTCTTTGTTACTTTAAAAAACTTGCCATCAAGTTGGTATCTCCCATCCTTTAAGGTGGTTTGGGCAAAACAACTTGAGCATAATGTGAACGCAAAGAGTATAAAGATTAAATTTTTCATGGACAATTTTTATTAATGTTATTAAAAAGTTTAATTAATGCCTGTGGCGAGAGGTTTAATGCGGTGCTATGATTTGTGTTGCCTGGTATGGCATTATAAGCAGACAGAAAAGAATTATAGCTGCTCATAAAGGTATTATAAGCAGCAATTTCGGTTGCGGTACCATTTGGATTTAGCTTTGGATAGCTCGTTCCATTTGTAGTAACCTGTTTTATCCATAACAAGTAGGCATCCCTCTGCACCTGAGTTGCCCTACTTAAATCAAAAGCAATAGTACTACCATAGTTAATCATATCATTCATTACAGCCTGCTCAAATTCTATATCTACGAAACCAGCATTAAGTGTAAGGCAATTTTCTATATAGAAAATTGCCTTTTTTTGTTGCATTTCAACTTTTTCAAAAACCCGTCAAAATTAAATTCTGTTTGTGATTTATGAGACAGCCTCAATAAATAATTGGGTTAAAATACTATCAATTATACTCGATATCAATGAATGGAGTATTAAAGGCCACACCTTTCCATGATGATTTATTTTGTTCGGATACAGCAATCACTAAAAACAGTCTTAATTTATATTTTCCCGGCGATAAGTTTTTGCTAGGCTTAAGAAAGCTATTTTGTACATCTTCTTTAGTTTCAACTTGTTTTACATTCTTTAGTATCAAATTGATTTTCCACTCTCCTCCAGTAGGAATATCAATAAATTCCATGGTTTTTATGTCGCTCTTTTCTATTCTCCCATTGATAGACACTCGGTCGTCTGGAACAACTGTTTCCGAGCGAAATCTCCATTTACGATCTTCAGCACGTCTATTAATTATATCTGGATTTATATTTGGGACAGCAATATCAAATCCCCGATTATTGAATAAGCTCACAGTTAATCGATCTACAATATTTTTTACGGAAATAGCCATGTTAGCATTGTTTTTTACAACCAATGTAAAATGAATCCCATTGCCAGCTAAAGGCTGTTTAGCATTGATTACAGTACTAACAGTTACCAAATCTTTTGAGGTGCTGGAAGAATTATTTATTGTTTTAAATTTAATCTCAGCGCCTGTTTGAGCATTAATTGAATTGCTGTTTAATAAAAATGCAAAGCACATTACGCAGATATAGGTTATTTTATTTTTCATTTCGTTAAATTAAAGTTAAAAATTAATAGGGACAATAAGAGCATCCTGGCCAAGAAGGGTTACTAGCTTTTAAATTGCATATAGAAATTCCAACAGGGTCTACAACAGCATGTTCAGCCGTATCTGTAGGGCCGTTTGGAGTATGATCAGTATCAATAAGAGCATAGTACTCATTGCGCCAATCTACCTTAGCAGCGGTTCTGACAGCCTCAAAACCAGCTAAAGCTCTTAGTTGTGATATGGCTTGTGCTTTTGTTTGTCCAGTAGCGGGTACAGTTAGTGTCTTCACATCAGCTTCAATAGAGGCTAATGCATTATTTAAATCTGGCAATAGATGAGAAGCATGTACATTTTCATGTGCAATGACTGCCGAAAGCATATACCAAGTATTTGATCCGCCTAAATTTTTCAAATCATATACCTGATGACAATAATTAGAAGAAGTTGTATTACCACCAACCTCCGTACAACCTGATACTAGACGAGCCTGTAAAGAGTAATTACCTTTTGCACTTATCAATACGGCTGTCCATACGCAATTATCTAAACTTGCACCTATTGTCAAATCTACGGTTTCAATGTCAGTCATGCCCCAATTATTACCAAGCTTACTAACGGATGCTGCCGAGGGTGAGACTTGGCTAATAGATGCAGTAGCTACTGTACTTGGGCTATCTCCCAATTCTGAGAGACTTGATATTCCAGTTGTTCCGAGAATACAATAAGCACATACTATTTTGGCAGTACCATTCTTGACTCCAGCACAATCTGCTGAACTTTCATCAACACAATCCCCTGTGCCAAAATTAGCAGGGTCTGCGCAAGGTCTCCTGGGTCGCTAGGGCAAATCATATCTACAATTGTTTCTGAGATCACAACAGGCTCATCACAATAGGCAGGTTCAGTGTCTTCTGGACTATCAAAGTAACAGGTTTGTTCGTATACTGTTTCTATAATAAAAGTACAGTCATCATAATTGTTAGCTACCTTTCCACTTGCACTAGCAGCTTTTTGCCCTAAAATAGTACGAGATGAATTTAGGTCTTTTATGGAAGGGGCTGCCATCTTTGTAGCTTTGCCATTGTTAATCTTTAATATAAAAAGTGGTGTGCCATCCCAACTGCTATACCGTAAATAACCTGTAAAGTCTTCGTCTAAGTTATTTATGCTATTGTGACTTGCATCGCCTTTATGTCTAAGCAGGTACTCTCTATCTGGTATGTAAGAAACGATGCGTTCGCCTATCTTACCACTTTTATCTTTGTAGATTATAAGCCTATCAAAACTCGCTTTTAATGCTTCTTTATCTACGCTAGTACTGGTGCCTACTGATCGAGAAAGCTTTTTAGTATACCTAAGCGGTACTTCAACAAAGTCATAAAGAAATGTTTTACCTTCTTATGCTTTAAACCAAATTGGAGTTTTAACATTTTTAGCTTTATCAGCTAAAGTAGCACTAGTAGCTATTGTGCTACTCAGTTTCTTATAAATAACAAGATTCCCCGCATTACTTAAGAGGGTATTGTTAAAATAATCTTTTGCCCATTTGAGCTTATTGTCTGGGTTTTCTGAAAAGAAACTATTATATTCTTTTCTACAGGCAAAAAGCCCAATAACTATAAAACAAAAGCTTATGATAGACAGATTTTTTGTTTTCATTATAGGTTTATAAAAGGTTTTATGAATTTACATCATTATTTTTAAATAAGCTTCATTTTTTTTATAACTTCTTGTTTTATGATTTCTACCTCGTTAGAAGGTATCTTTATTGGCATTTCTAGTATTTGAGTGCCTATTGTTTTAGCTTTACGATTATTTTTGGTGTTGATATAAAAATTAAACAATGCTAATCTTGTTCTAAACCTATTTGGTACCATGTTTACAGCGAATAGGTAGGTCAACTCTGCTTTGCTATTTAGATTTAACCTTTCATAAGTTACAGCTAGTCTCATATAAGTGCGGTTGTCGGTACGATATTTTATTAAATGCAAATAGTTTTCTAATATTACAATCACTTCACTCTTACTGCTATAGGGTAAGTCATCTATATAAAATCTCATAAAATTGGCATCGTTTTTTAGAACAGGATAGATTTCTGCATAAATTTTTCTGCTTTCGGTTACATAGCCAGTAGTAGAAAGTAATTTTGCCTGCTCAAATTTATTATAGCTTTTATAACTTAATAGCAAAAAAAAGTTTTGATAGCCTACAAAAATTATTGGTAAAATAATGGCTATTGTTTTTTTTACATTAGCCCTCAATGGGAGATTAATAACTATCAGCCAAGCTATAATAGTAATTGAAAAAAGTTGGAAAAATAGTTTTTCAAAAACATGGGTAAAGAGGGCAGCTACACAAATAGCTATAAATAGCGAAGTTGCCAGTAAGAGTATTTTATTGTCTTTGTCGTCAACTAAACTTTTCCTTATTATTTCACAGATTAAATAGGTGCAGCTAGCTATTGTTATTATTCCAATAATTCCAGTTTCAATGATAAATTGCCAATAATCATTAAAGGCAAAGAAAACATTATCTGCTAATAAAAATTCTTTTTCAGTGTAATTGCCTGATTTAAAATAAGACGCTTGGTATAAACCGTACTTGATTTTAAAATTGCCTAAGCCCACACCAGTGAAGAAGTTGTCAGTAAACATTCTCCATGAAATCTTATAAATTAATAGTCTGCCCAGGGTAGAGTCGCTTTTAATTGCGTAAGCAAGAAACACTCCAATGGTAATAATTGCAATACTTATAAAGAGGATTTGTATCCGTTTAATCTTTAAATCGTTGTATTGTATCCAAGCAAATATGGTTGCGACTATTAAACCCAGAATAAATGCCCTGCTTTGCATAAAGCTTGCAATAACAACTAACAATAATAGAGGCCCGAAAATTAATAGAATATTATTTGTTACGCATTTAGTTTTCAACTTAATAGATTTTAGTACAAGATACTGCATACAAAATAGTTTTAAAAATTTATAATGGCTACTTGTAACAAACAACCTCATGATGCTATATTTTTTTAAGAATTGCAATGATTATTCTATCCAAAAAACCTATCTTTGCATCCCGACAGAGATGTTGGGATTTTCTCAGTTAATAGCCAAGGAACCCTCCCAGCTATCAGTCTTTTTTAGACTATCACTTTAGACTTTTTTTAAAAACCCCACATGCCTAAAGACACTTCCATCAATTCCGTATTGATCATCGGATCTGGACCTATTATTATTGGACAAGCCTGCGAATTTGACTATTCTGGTTCTCAAGCCGCACTTTCTTTAAAAGAAGAAGGAATCAAGGTCTCCATCATTAACTCTAATCCAGCCACCATTATGACCGATAAGGTTATTGGTGACCACGTTTATTTGAAGCCTCTTACACTCGAATCAATCGAGGAGATTTTAATTGAGCACAAAAACAATCCTAATTTGCCTACTATTGATGCCGTATTGCCTACTATGGGCGGTCAAACGGCATTAAATCTTTGCGTAGATGCAGAGGAAAGAGGGATGTGGAAAGCCCATAATGTTAGAATTATTGGTGTAGACGTTGCCGCGATTGACAAAACTGAAAACAGAGAATCTTTCCGTCAATTAATGGTTGATATAGGTGTAGGTGTTGCACCTTCAAAAATTGCCAACTCATTTTTAGAGGGTAAAGAAGCTGCTCAGCAAATTGGATTTCCATTGGTAATTCGTCCATCATACACACTTGGTGGTTCTGGTGGCGGTTTTGTTCACAGAAAAGAAGATTTCGATGCAGCGCTTAAACGCGGCTTAGAAGCTTCGCCAACCCACGAGGTTTTAGTGGAGCAAGCGGTTTTAGGCTGGAAAGAATACGAATTAGAGCTATTGAGAGATAGCAATGACAACGTAATCATCATCTGTTCTATCGAGAACTTTGACCCAATGGGTATCCACACTGGAGATTCGATTACTGTTGCTCCTGCAATGACTTTATCAGACCGTTGCTACCAAGATATGCGTAACCAAGCCATCAAAATGATGCGTGCTATTGGTAATTTTGCAGGTGGCTGTAACGTACAGTTCTCTGTAAATCCAGATAATGATGATATCATCGCTATCGAGATTAACCCACGTGTATCTCGTTCATCAGCCTTGGCAAGTAAAGCTACTGGTTATCCAATCGCTAAAATTGCCGCTAAATTGGCTATCGGTTATAACTTGGATGAGATCGAAAATCAAATTACAAAAACTACTTCAGCTTATTTCGAGCCAACTTTAGATTATGTAATCGTGAAAATCCCTCGCTTTAATTTCGATAAGTTTAAAGGCGCCAATATGGAGCTGGGCTTGCAAATGAAAGCCGTAGGAGAGGTGATGGCTATTGGTCGTAGCTTTATCGAGGCTTTGCAAAAAGCTTGTCAGAGTTTAGAGATTGGTCGTGCGGGTATTGGTGCAGATGGTCGCCAGAAACGCGACATCGAAGAGATTATGCACGGTCTACAACATCCAAGCTGGAACCGTGTGTTCTTGATTAAAGATGCCATGAGCATGGGTGTGCCACTAGAATCTATCCGTAAAGTAACGAGAATAGACAAATGGTTCTTAAACCAAATACAAGAATTAGTAGCCTTAGAAACAGAATTAAAACGCTACTCTTTAAATAATATTCCAAAAGACTTCTTCTTTAACTTAAAGCAAAAAGGTTTCTCAGATATACAAATTGCTTATGTTTTAGGCAATGTAACTGAAGATGATGTTTACAATCGTCGTAAAGAACTAAACATAAGAAGAGTTTACAAAATGGTTGATACTTGTGCTGCCGAATTTGCTGCACAAACCCCTTATTTCTATTCTACTTTCGAAGAATCCCCAATCCAAATTTCTTTAGTTGGTAACGAAATCTTATCTAATGGAGACGAGTTGGGTACAAACGAATCAATCGTTTCTGATAGAAAGAAAGTAATTGTATTAGGTTCTGGTCCGAATAGAATTGGACAAGGAATTGAGTTTGATTACTCTTGTGTACACGGCTTATTAGCTGCGAAAGAAAGTGGTTTCGAAGCGATCATGATTAACTGTAATCCTGAAACGGTGTCTACAGATTTTAACATGGCCGATAAATTATACTTCGAACCCGTATTCTGGGAGCATGTGCGTGAGATCATCGAGTTAGAAAATCCAATAGGCGTTATCGTTCAATTGGGTGGTCAAACGGCATTAAAAATGGCCGAAAAACTGCACGAGAATAACATTAAAATTATTGGTACATCATACAATGATATGGATGTTGCCGAAGATCGTGGGCGTTTCTCAGACTTGTTAAAAGAATTAGATATTCCTTATCCAAGATACGGAGTTGCGGAAAATGCCGAAGAAGCTATCGTTGTAGCTAACGAAGTTGGTTATCCGGTATTGGTTCGTCCGAGTTATGTATTGGGTGGACAAGGAATGAGTATTGTGATTAACGACGAAGATTTAGAAAAAGCTGTAGTAAAGTTATTAGGTGATTTGCCTGGTAACCGTGTGTTAATCGATCACTTTTTAGATAGAGCAGAAGAAACAGAATCGGATTCTATTTGCGATGGTACTGATGTACACATTGTGGGTTTAATGGAGCACATTGAGCCTGCAGGTATTCATTCGGGAGATTCATTTGCCGTATTACCGCCGTTCAGTTTATCTGAAAAGGTAATTAATGATATGGAAACCTATTCTAAGAAAATAGCAAGAGCTTTAAATGTAATTGGTTTGTTAAACATCCAGTTTGCAGTTAAAGACGATAAAGTATATGTAATCGAGGCTAATCCACGTGCCTCTCGTACAGTGCCTTTCATCGCTAAAGCTTACGATGTAGCTTACATTAATATTGCAGCTAGAATTATGCTGGGTGTAAATAAATTGAAAGACTTTAACATCGAACGCAAATTAAAGGGATATGCAATTAAAGAACCTGTGTTTTCTTACGAGAAATTCCCAGAGGTACCTAAAGAATTAGGTCCAGAGATGAAATCTACAGGCGAAGCCATACGTTTCATTAAAGATTTAGAAGATCCTTATTTCCGTAAATTGGTTAAGGATAAATCGATGTATTTGTCTAAATAAAACAATAGTTGAGTCTGAACCTATCTCAGACAAAGGCATGAAATAAAGTCCCTTAGCATTAAGTTAAGGGACTTTTGCTTTTTTGTCAATTCAGAGGGGTAATTTATTCATAAAATCAATATAAATGAAGTGAATTCTTTTCCTCTTTGTCATCCGATACGTATCGGATCTGAAAGTTTGTGCCAAAGGCTCCAAAGGAGTTCCTTGGGAACATTGCTTTGGCAAAGAATTCCCTATGTTAATGCTAAAATGAGATTCCTAGAAAGACTGTGATATAACATTAAGCAGTGCGTACTTTTAGCTATTTCTTTACCTCTTTTTCTAGCACAGTAAGTTTTCCAACCTCATTATCCATTAAAGTCATTTGTATCCAAATTTGTTTAGTTGCAGTTCTAATTATATAGGTTTTGATATCATCTAATAGATTGTAATCAATCGAGTGCCCATATTGGTTATTGATTAAATCCTTGTCGCCAATTCTTTTAATCTCTGTAGATGGTACAGGATTGTTATTAACTTTTACACCACCTAATGATGAAATTTTATCTTCGTAGTAACGCTCAACGGCAAGCTTGCTAAATTTATTATCACTATTTGCATCCTTTTCAATTCTTACTTTATAACTTTTTCCTTCAACAGGTAATAATTTTCCATTAACTGCGAAATACTCTATATCTAAATCTTTAATGTTTTTAGCTGAAATTTCCTTTTCATAATTAAAATTGTAGCCATCTGGATAAGATAAATAAGGGAAAGTGCCTATATTTTTATCGCTTATCGAAATGGAATTGATATCGAATGTTGACGTATCTGTAGCAGCTGTAGTTGTTGCGGAAGTTTCTGCAGTACTGCTGTCTTTAGTGTTATTTTCTGTAGTTTTCTCGCTGTTGTTGCAGGCCACTAATGCCGTAGCAATTAATAAGCAGCTAGTCATTTTTTTAATCATAGATTTAATTTTAGGGATGTTAATTATAGAAATATTTAGCACAAATGTTGTGCCTTTTATAAATGGATTTTTTAAGCATAGTTATTCAATTAAGTCAGTCCAACTTTTTTTCAAATAAATGGATAAAATGAAGTGCCTTGGTGTGATGTTAAGAGATTTTTACTCTTTGTCATTCAGAGGGGGTAATTTATTTCATAAAAATCAATATAAATGATCTGAATTTTTCGTCTTCTTTGTCATTCTGAACGTAGTGAAGAATTTCCTATGTTAATACTAAAATAAGATTCCTCGTTCCTCGGAATGACAAAATCTATTTTTATTTTAACCATTTAATTTACAATATATTTAGTAACTAACATCAGTGGTAGCGAAGCTAAGAATCTCAGAGATAATAATAATTTGAAGTGCAATAACATTTATACAATTAATGTCAGGCCAACTTTCCGCTGCTTGCCTGCCAGCGGTGCAGGTATCTTTTTGGCCCTCTTTTAAAACTTATGAAGTACTATTTATAACGGCTAAAAGATTTCGTAAGTTTAATACACCTAGCCAAAATTATGCCGCTTCTTCCGATAGCTATCGGAATTGGGCTAAATAACTTAAGACGGTCCAAAGTAAACCCCTCATAGTAGAACAGGCCTACATAAGCTAAACCTGACAGGAGCGGGCCCGTAGCGGAGTTTACGAAGCGGAGTAAAGCAAATGGCAAAGGAGTGCCTCTCGCACATGACTGATTGTGCTATGAAAAACTGACAACGTTTTTCAAAAATCAATAACTTGTAGAGGTAACATCTAAACTTAGCTTTGAATGACTAATAATTATTGCTTTGTCCAGATTCTTGTATTTAGATCGAGTTCATGTACAATATCATACATAAAAGACAATACAGACATGTCTTTGTCTAGCAAGTTTGGCTCTAACAGTGTTTTGAAAATGGGAGCTTCAAAATAATTATGATCAAGCGGAAAAGCAATGTACATGTTAGCATTGATAAAAGAGAGCGAAACTGTATATGCCGAACGCTGATTAAGCTCGTTTATCTTCTCCATCATTGAAGGTGTTAAAATGTAGCGAGCCTCGATTTGATCGGTGCTGTAGGTTACAAAGTTCTTTTTGAAACCATCATTCTCTAGCTCTACCACATTTTTATCTCCAATAGAAAATACATTTTTAGAGAACCATGCACCAAGTGATGCGCCAAAATCTTTCGGTCTAACTACGGTTACCCCATTAAAATGTTTATTAAAATCTGCAGTAAAAACAATCCCCTTAATGATATCGTGCCAATGGGTTTGTTTGCCATTTTTACCATGGGTTTCTGTTTTGTACTCGGCATGTACCTCAGCAAAATAAAAGGGGGTTTTATCTATCTTGCCACTTATTAAATCTTCTGTGTGGTAGCGATCTGGTTCAGTTGTAAAAAGTTGCGAAAGTCTAAACTCTCCTTCCGAAATGCCGCTATGTGGTTCGATGGTTAAACTGGGATCAATCGTTCTCAAAGCCGCACCAATAACCTCGTTTTTAAATCTGCTTTTATAATAACTTTCTTCGTCTGAGATTTTGTAAAGTATCACAATGCCATAAATAGTAACAGCTCCACCAAAAAGTAAGGCTATAATTAATGCACCAAAACTAGCTGTAATGAGGAATATCGTAATTCCTACTATAATTGCTCCCCAACCTTGATATTTGGTGGAAGAGATTTTTTTCCGTTGAATTTCTAATTCGGCAATTACAGCTTCAACTGCAGGGTTAGTGGTAAAATTTGTTGCCATTAACTATTAAAAAGTTCTTTGGCACTTACGTTTTTACGTTCTTCTGCGGCAGTTTCAAGCACCATCATTGGTTGGTAGCCTAACATACCGGCAAACATATTTCCTGGAAACATCATTACTGCGTTGTTATAGGTAGTAACTGAAGCGTTATAGTTTCTTCTTGCAGCAGCAATCTGCTCTTCACTTTCTGTCCAAGTAGATTGTAGGTTGTTAAAGTTTGTATTTGCTTTTAGATCGGGATAGTTTTCTACACTTACCATTAAACCTTTAACAGCTGATCCAATTTGTTGGTCTAAGGCTAGCTTATCGCTTTCGCTTACATTGTTGCCTAATGCTTTACCCCTAAGTTCGGTTATTTTGGTTAAGGTATCGCCTTCGTATTGCATGTATTGTTTTACGGTTTCTACCAAATTAGGTATAAGGTCGAAACGTTTTTTTAGCATTACATCTATGGCAGAAAATGCATTGGCTACTTGGTTCTTTTTGCTAATTAGCGAATTATATATCCCAATACCGAATATTAAAACTAGGATGGCAACTACAGCTACAATAATCATGGTTGTTAAGTTTATTTCTTTTTATAAATATAAAGCTATAGATGTATAATTACTAAAGCTGTTACAAAATAATTGCAAAAAAAGAACCCTGCTCCGGAGAGAGCAGGGTTCAACCAATCAATATTAAAAAGGAGAACCTTCTTAATCTTGCAATATTACAACTCCTTTTGCTTCAAACACAATTTCTTTTTTAGGTTCTTTGATTTTAGCTATTTCTTCTGCAGATTTTTTAGCATCTTCTGCATAATGTTTTAAATCTTCAACCGAAGTAGTTTTTCTTTCGGCAAAACCATCGATAACTACTTTTTTACCAGCAATATCCATTGGCATAAAAAAAGCATAGTCTTTAAAGTTCACAAACATTGTTTCGCCATTTGGCATTTGTAAAGTCATGAAACAGCCTTTTTTCTTGCAAACTACTACTACTTCGCCAGTTACTTTCATGTCTCTTTTAATGCTATCGCCTAATTTTTTATCTATTTCTGCAGTAGTTATTACACCACCTTTTTTAACACCTTCGCCAAACGATTTTCCTTCGAAAGAAGTGGCATCTTGTGCAAAAGCAAAAGCCGTAAATAGACATAGTGTTAAGCTTAAAATAATCTTTTTCATTTTTAATGTATTTAATTTGGTGTAAATCTTTGTCTTATGTTTACAAAAGTATTTAAAATCTATCTAAATAAGCAATATTCCACTTAATAAAATTGAAATTCGAAAAAAACCCCACTGCTTTGCAGCAGTGAGGTCAATCATCCCTATTGTTTTTTGTTAGCACCCAATACTGGATAAGAACAGTAAGCATAATACAATAAGTTGTCCAAATTTGATTAGCAAAAGCTATTTGTACGCATTTTATTGATAATAAGCATTTTAATGGTATTTTGTCAAATTGCGATGTAAGAAAATGTATTTTTTGCCGTGGAATTTTTTGCGAAAAATGCATGAAGTGGGTAAGCAATTTCCCGTCAGCACTAGGTTAGCCAAAGAGCAAAGAGAACACTTCCTCAATTTTACTTACAGTAACAATTTCAATTTTAAACTTGTCTTTCACCAATCCCTTTAAGTTATAGCTTGAGATAAATATTTTTTCGAAACCTAACTTCTCCGCTTCAGAAATTCTTTGTTCAATTCTATTTACGGCTCTAATTTCTCCGGATAAACCCACTTCTGCAGCAAAACAAATTTTTGAAGAAATAAAAATATCTTCATGAGAAGAGATAATGGCTGCCATGATGGAAAGGTCTATTGCAGGATCTTCTACCTTAATTCCGCCAGCAATATTTAAGAAAACATCTTTAGCACTTAACCTAAAGCCACATCTTTTTTCCAGCACTGCTAGCAGCATATTCATTCGTTTAGTATCGAAGCCTGTGGCAGAGCGCTGAGGTGTTCCATATGCCGCAATACTTACTAGGGCTTGGGTTTCTATTAACATCGGCCTAGCGCCTTCTAATGTAGCCCCAATCGTTATGCCACTCAATTCCTCATCACGCTGTGACAATAAAATTTCTGATGGGTTAGACACTTCTCTTAAGCCGCTACTTTGCATGGCATAAATACCCAATTCTGCAGCGGCGCCAAAGCGATTTTTTATGGAGCGTAAAATTCTATAGATATGGTGTCTATCTCCCTCAAATTGCAAAACTGTATCTACCATGTGTTCCAAAATTTTTGGACCAGCAATAGCTCCATCTTTTGTGATGTGGCCAATCAAGAATACGGGTGTATTAGTTTCTTTTGCGAAACGTAACAACTCGGCTGTGCATTCCCTAACTTGAGAAACGCTGCCAGGTGTAGATTCTATATGCGCTGAGTGTAAGGTTTGGATTGAATCAACAATTACGATTTCTGGTTCTAATTGTTCAATCTGTTTGAAAATATTTTGGGTTGATGTTTCGGTTAAAATATAGCAGTCTGCTTTAGGAGTTGTAGTAATCCTTTCTGCACGCATTTTAATTTGTTGTTCACTTTCTTCTCCAGAAATGTACAATACCTTTTTACCTGCAACATTTAAAGCAAGTTGCAGCATTAGGGTTGATTTACCAATGCCAGGTTCGCCACCTATTAGAATAACAGATCCAGCAATTAACCCACCACCTAAAACTCTATCCAATTCAAAATCGCCTGTGCTGGTACGTTCTTCTGTTGCGCTTATAATTTCATCAACTTTGCTGGGTTTACTCAATCTTTGTGTGCCCGATGCCGTTTTCCAAGTAGGTACATTTGCAGCGCCCTTATCAATTACTTCTTCTACAAAAGTATTCCATTGGTTACAAGATGGGCATTTGCCCAACCATTTTGCGGTTTCGAAACCACAACTCTGACAGAAATATGCTGATTTAGTTTTAGCCAATTTAATTTACGATTTAAGCCCCGATAGCTATCGGGGTATGAATTACGATTTTTGTGATACGAATTTAAATCTATTCAATTTAAGAAATGGATTAAGTTTTAAACAAAAAAGCCTGACTTCTAAATGAAATCAGGCTTTTTCTTGTTATGCAAAGTCCCCTTTAGGGGATTTAGGGGTTAAAGTTTAATTTCTTCGTCTTTTGAGGATAAGAAATGAAACTCAGTTAGGTTATAAGATGATACCGATCTTACTTTAATGCGTTGGCCAAATTTAAAGAACCATTTCCATTGTAAAGAAACTAGTCCTTTTTTAATGAAAGCTGCAATATACGGATGTACACACAGGGTGATGTTCTTCTCGTTTTGCTCTTGCAAAATATAAGTAAGGTTACTTTCAATATCGTCCATTAAAACGATACTTGCTTTAATCTCGCCGGTTCCATCGCAAGTAGGGCATTTCTCTACGGTAACAATGTTCATTTCTGGTCTTACACGCTGACGAGTAATTTGCACCAAGCCAAATTTGCTTGGAGGCAAAATGGTATGTTTGGCACGGTCTAACAACATCAACTCGCGTAAGTAGTCAAAGAGCATTTTACGGTTTGTTGGTTTATGCATATCGATAAAATCGATTACCACAATACCCCCCATATCTCGCAACCGTAATTGGCGAGCAATTTCTTTAGCAGCTTCTTTATTTACTTGAAGCGCGTTCTCTTCTTGATTTTCTTTACTAGCAGTTCTATTACCGCTGTTTACATCAATTACGTGTAAAGCTTCGGTATGTTCTACTACTAAATAAGCTCCGCCAGCAAGATTTACTGTTTTGCCAAAGCCATTTTTAATTTGTTTCTCTACACCGAAATGCTCAAAAATTGGTTCTTTATGTTTGTAGTGTTTCACGATTTTTTCCATTTCTGGAGAAATTTCATGAACATAAGAACGAATATCTTCGAACAGATTTGCATCGTTTACATAAACGTTGGTAAAATCGGTGCTTAAAATATCTCTGATTAGGGTAGAAGTACGATCCATCTCTCCCCAAACCCTTTTAGAAGGTTCTGCATCAGGCAGCTTTTTTGTAAAGCTTTCCCATTTAGATACAGAATCTAATAAGTCTTTTTGTAACTCGGCAACTCCTTTTCCTTCTGAAACCGTTCTAATGATTACGCCAAAATTTTTAGGCTTAATACTTTCGATAATCTTTTTTAAACGATTACGTTCGGTATTGCTTTTAATCTTTTTAGAGATTGATATTACGTTAGAAAAAGGCACTAAAACAATGTATCTTCCAGCAATAGAAAGATCAGAGCTTAATCTAGGGCCTTTAGTAGATATTGGTTCTTTAGCAATCTGAACGGGTAAGATCAGATTTTTGCTCACAATTTCGGATATTTTACCCGCTTTATTTATGTCAGCCTCTAATTTAAAATTATCTAATAAAGTTCCATTAACTGTACCGTTACGCTTAATTTTTGTAAGCTTTATTAAAGATTGTACTTGCGGCCCCAAGTCAAAATAATGCAAAAATGCATCTTTTTCATAACCTACATCAACAAACGCAGCATTTAAGCCCGGCATAATTTTTTTTATGCGGCCCAAATAAATGTCGCCTACGGCGTAATTGTTGTTGACGTGTTCTTTATGAAGCTCAACAAGATATTTGTCTTCAATTAAAGCTATGGTTACTCCCGTAGGAGTCGAATCGATTATTAATTCCTTTACCAAAAGCTACAGATTTTAAGGCAAATTAATGCCTTATTACACATGGACAAAAAACAATTGAATCCAAAAATAAACACTAAAATAGTCTAGTGTTTATTTTTGGCCAATAAAAATAGGATGATCCTATTTTTTCTTGTGTCTGTTTTTTCTTAAACGTTTTTTACGTTTGTGCGTAGCCATTTTATGTCTTTTTCTTTTTTTACCGCTTGGCATAATTTTAAGTTTTAAATGTTTTTATTAATCTGTTAATTAACGTTTATTTTTTTAACTCAGCTAGCTTACTATCAATAAACTTAATGAAAGTTGGGTTAGCTGTTAATTTTTTGCTATTTAAATAAGCGTCTATTGCTTCATTCTTTTTACCTAAACTTTCATAAGCTGTTGCTAAATAAAAGTAGGCATCTGGGGTACCACCGATATTGCTAATAATATCCTTAAAACGGGTTATAGCTTTATCAAATTGACCTGATTTAATTGCAAATAAGCCTAAATTCATATTTGCTTTTAGGTTTTTAGGATCTTTTGCAACTACTTGCATTAATAACCTAATACCTTCCATCGGAGCTCCTGCACCATTTACAATGGTTACTCCTAAGCCAGTTTTGGCATCGATAACAGTAGAATCTATAGCTAATGCATTTTTAAATGATACATTGGCCTTCTGAAGAACCGTTGCACGAACTGGATCTTCTTCCGGCGTATTGTCGAATGCTTTTAAAAATCGATCCCCTGCAGCTAACCAACTGGTAGATGAAGGCTGGTTTTTAGCAACAAGCTCTAAATACATTGCACTTGGAATGGCATGTTCTAAATCATCCCATTTCTTAGCCAATTTGTTCGCCTCAGCATTTTTATTTTCTCCAGAAGCACTGTTGTAAGCATTTTCTAGTGCTGTAATTTCCTTTGTAGAGGCAACACTAATTAAATTCTTAGCTGTTGAAGAAGCTTCTTCTAAACTTAGTTGTGGAGCGTTAGAATTGGTAAGTTCTGTCGATGCTGGCACTTGTGCAGCATCTTCTTTGGGTTTAACCAGGCCTTTAATTTCTCTTGTAAACAAAAATCCAACAAGCGCTAGCATTGCTACAATAATAATTACTTGTTTCGAACGGATATTGTTTAACATAATAAATTAAGCTTCTGCTTTAACTTTAGAGTTGTTTTTCACTTTATCAACAAATACTTTTGCTGGTTTAAAGCTAGGTACAAAATGTTCAGGGATAATGATCGCAGTGTTTTTAGAAATATTTCTAGCAGTTTTTTGTGCTCTCTTTTTTACAACGAAACTGCCAAAGCCTCTTACGTATACATTTTCGCCACCGATCATGCTATTTTTGATCACCTTGAAAAATGCTTCTACTGTTTCCTGTACATCTACTTTTTCAATTCCTGTTTTTGTTGATATTTCTGAAATAATATCTGCCTTAGTCATATTTTCTATTTATTAAGTTATTGAGTGTTAAATATTATAACTGTTTTGGGGTTGCAAAAGTATTGCTTTTTAATGAGATAGGAAAATAAAAGATGATTTATTTGTAATCATATTCATCATGTAATTGCAAGTTTTGCCGAAATGATGTAATTTGATCGTATTTTTGAGGAAATGAAGTTCCAAAATGAAATTATAAAATGGTATAAAGTTAATAAACGCGAACTGCCATGGCGTAATACTACTGATGCTTATGTAATTTGGTTATCAGAAATTATATTACAACAAACTCGGGTAGAGCAGGGCTTACCCTATTTTAATAAATTTTTAGAAAATTTTCCAACGGTTAAATCATTTGCAGAAGCTACCGAAATACAAGTGCTAAAGTTGTGGCAGGGTTTGGGTTATTATTCTAGAGGTAGAAACATGTTATTTACGGCCAAACAAGTAATGGATTTACACCAAGGCGAATTTCCAATACAATATGTGGAGTTGATAAAACTAAAAGGAATTGGAGAGTACACTGCTGCAGCTATCTCATCATTTTCAAACAATGAAGCTAAGGCTGTAGTAGACGGGAATGTGTTTAGGGTACTATCGAGGTTTTTTGGCATAGAAGAGCCTATTAATGCTACTATTGGAAAAAAGTTGTTTACCGATTTGGCGCAAGAGCTAATCGAGGGTCAGCAACCATCCTTATATAACCAGGCAATTATGGAATTTGGCGCTTTACAATGTAAGCCAAAATCACCAGCATGTAATATTTGTCCGCTACAAATAGATTGTTATGCTTTTAAAAACGGCAAAGTGAACATTTTGCCTATTAAGTTAAAAAAAGTAAAGGTTAGAAAAAGGTGGTTTAATTATTTTGTAGGGATTAAAGACGGAGAAATCTTAACCAAGCAACGTCAGCCAGGAGATGTATGGCAGCAAATGTTTGATTTTCCATTGATTGAAACAGAACAGCAGGCAGATCTAAACAATAAAGAATGGATTAAAGCTGTAAAAGCATTGTTTGGAGAGGCTGTAACAATTACTTCGTTAATAGAAAAACGACACCTATTAACGCACCAAATTATATATGTTCAATTTTTTGCTTTAGATAATTATATTATTAACTTTAATCTACATACAGAAATTAAATCGGTTTTATTGGCGGATTTTGAGGGTTTACCTCATCCAAAAGTGATAAGTGATTTTATAAAAATGTATGTAAAAAACTAATCAAATATATATGTCTGGTATTAATAAAGTTATTTTGGTGGGGCATTTGGGCAAAGACCCAGAGGTTCGACATTTAGAAGGCGGAGTTACCGTAGCTAGTTTTCCGTTGGCTACTTCAGAAACCTACAACAAGGATGGAAAAAGAGTGGAGCAAACCGAGTGGCACAATATTGTGCTTTGGAGAGGTTTGGCCGAGGTAGCTTCTAAATATTTGCAAAAGGGAAAACTTGTTTATATAGAAGGGAAGTTGAGAACACGTTCTTTTGAAGATAAGGAAAAGGTAAAAAAATATGTAACAGAGGTTGTTGCAGAAAACTTTACCATGCTAGGAAGAAAAAGTGATTTTGAGAATACTCCTTCAAGTACGGGAACACCTAAAAGTGAAGACGATTATGTAACTCCAGCAAATGATACTGTAGCAGAAACAGGAGATTTGCCATTTTAAATGAAATAAAAAGACGGTATCAAAAAGAGGATCGTCTTTGCGATGCGAAGTGGGAAATCTTTATCCATAAATGCTTTGATAAAGATTTCTCCTCGTTCCTCGTTCGAAATGACGCACCATCTTGCCGTCTTCTCCTCGACAAAACTGTCATCTCGACGATAGGAGAGATCTGTTAAAAGATTTCTTTGTAATAGATTTCTCCGTGCTAAAAGCACATTCGAAATGACGTTTTTTTTCTTTTATAGACAGTCTTTTTTAATTTATTCTACTGTTACCGATTTAGCTAAGTTACGTGGCTGATCTACATTGCAGCCTCTCATTACGGCAATATGATAAGATAATAATTGTAATGGTATGGTGGCTAAAAGCGGTAAGAATGCTTCGCTAGCATCAGGTATTTCGATACAATAATCGGCCATTTTCTTAACTTCTACATCACCCTCGGTAACAATTGCCAAAACAATACCTTTTCTAGCTTTAACCTCTTGTATGTTACTAATTACTTTTTCGTAAGACGAGTTTTTTGTAGCAATAACTACAACTGGCATTTCTTCGTCAATTAGGGCAATGGGGCCATGCTTCATTTCTGCTGCAGGATAGCCTTCGGCATGGATGTAAGAGATTTCTTTCAGTTTGAGCGCACCCTCTAAGGCAACTGGGAAACCGCTACCTCTACCTAAGAACAAACAGTTTCTAGAGTCTTTAAATTTAGCTGCAATATCTTTGATGATGTCGTTAGACTGGAGTGCCAATGCAATTTTATCTGGTATGCAATCTAATTCGGTTAATAGTTCAATTAGCTTCGAATTGGTAATCGTACCTTTTTGTTGAGCCATATAAAAGGCCATTAAAGTAAGTACCGTTACCTGTGCGGTAAATGCTTTGGTAGAGGCAACACCAATTTCTGGTCCTGCGTGGGTATAAACACCTGCATGTGTAATTCTTGGTATTGATGAGCCAACAACATTGCAAACGCCGAAAATGGTAGCTCCTTTTTCTTTGGCCATTTCAATAGCAGCCATTGTATCTGCCGTTTCCCCAGATTGCGATATAGCAATTACAACATCTTTCTCCGTAATGATCGGGTTCCTGTATCTAAACTCTGATGCATATTCAACTTCAACAGGAATCCTGGCATATTCTTCAATTAAGTATTCGCCTACCAAGCCTGCATGCCATGATGTGCCACAAGCCACGATAATGATACGGTCTACATTCTTTAATTTATCTGCAAACTCCTTAATGCCGCCTAGCTGTACTTTTCCTTCTTCGGGATAGATACGGCCTCTCATACAATCTCTAATTGAGCGGGGTTGCTCATAGATCTCTTTTAGCATGAAGTGATCAAAACCACCTTTTTCAAGCATTTCTAATTGGAGCTCTAATTCTTGGATATAGGGAGTTTGTACAACATTGTCTAGCCGTTTAATTAAGAGTTCGTCTCTTTTTACGTAAGCAATTTCGTTATCGTTTAGGTAAATTACATTTTTGGTATATTCAATAATTGGTGTAGCATCCGAAGCGATAAAATATTCTCCCTTACCTACGCCGATTACCATTGGACTACCTTTTCTAGCTGCTATAAGTTCATCTGGGTTATCCTGATCCATAATTACAATAGCGTAGGCACCATTTACTTCTTTTAGCGCCAAACGTACAGCTTCTAATAGATCAGTGTTCTCGTTTTTATAAATTTCCTCAATTAGGTGGATTAAAACCTCTGTGTCTGTATCACTGTTAAAAGTATGCCCCCTTCTTTCTAATTCCTCTTTTAATGTGGCATAATTTTCTATTATTCCGTTATGGATAATGCTTAAGCGCCCATTGTTCGAAGTATGGGGGTGGGAATTTCTATCTGATGGTGCACCATGCGTTGCCCAACGGGTATGACCCATTCCTATTGTTCCGGAAAGATTTTTTCCTTCTGCATAATTCTCCAGCTCCTGAACTTTGCCTGCTTTTTTATAAATATTTAAATCATCATGGTCTATTAATGCAATTCCTGCACTGTCATAACCACGATATTCTAACCGTTTAAGTCCTTTTATTACGATTGGCCAAGCTTCACGAAAGCCTATATAGCCTACAATTCCACACATAAAAATTTCTCTTAAAATAAATCCCCCGAAAATACTTAATTCTCGGGGGATTTGTATAGTAATAATTAATTAGAAATCTAATTAATTTTAGTGTAATAGACGTTTAACTTCATGATATTATCGCCAGTAGATGGGTTCTTTTTAAAGCTCCCAATAACTGCTCTAGCACCACTGCTTAATGATGGGTTTATTGAATATTCTGCACTTGGTGTTGGTGCTAAGAAAGTGCCATAATCTTTCAGTTTTCCCGTCATTAAATCTTGAATGTAGCTGGTAACCACAAAAATGTATTGTTTTTTTGCTGCATTAAAATAGCCTCCAAAAACGGTTGGATCTAAACCGCGAATATCTAAACTATTATTATCAGGAACATTCTGTCTTTTCTCAGCAATATCATATCTATATAGAGAAAGCCTCGGAGCATATAAAGGTTGTATATCGGTTCCTGTGCTTAAATCTATAACCAATTCTGCTTTGTTAACAACAATATTTCCAACTTCTTTAATAAATTTATTTAAATAAGGAAAACTAATTTTATTCCTTAGCCCAACAAGAGGTTGTAAATAAGTTACTGCATACTGTTGGTTAGGGTTATTTAATTGCGTTGCAATTGCTGTGCCCGTATAGTCATGTTGTGTAGTTGCAGCTACTGGTCCCGATGTTGTGCTGATAGGGAAATTTGCCGGAATCGTATCAATCGCAGTTGTGGTTGTTGCATTTTGCTTTCTATAATATAACATCAAGCTAGAATTTGTGCCTGCAAAATCGAAAAACATTAATCCACCATTTCCTGTAGATGTAGTTTTGTTAATTTTAACTTGCAATCCTTTAAATGCACTCGTGAAATTGTAGTTTGTTTTTAAGGAAGTTTCGCCTAGGGTAAGAACGTTATTCTGAAAAAATTGATTATCCAACTTTATTCTAACCTGAGCCTTAACCGTTTTAAGAGTATCCAGTCCGGTAATTACATCAGAAATTTTAATAGGGGTTGTTGGGTATACCTTTGTTGTTTTATTACCTAATAAAGTACTGTTCGCAGGAAATACGACATTGTTATTTAAAGATGGGGCGTCTACTAGGTTTGAGCTTAGTTGACGTACATCGAAGCTGTAAAGAGAGGTGCTATCACCATAAAATTCGCTGCCATAGCTCAAAACCAACACTGCTGAATCTATAACTGGATTTATTCCAAAAGAGTAGGCGTCATTAGGTAAATTTACAGCGAACGATAAAGTAGATTCCGTAGTGCCAAAAATAGGATCTTTTAAATAACCTAGTGGATGTCTGGTTAAACTAAAAGTAGAAACATTTTGATCTAATACTGTTCTGGAGCTTATCGTCAATGTATCCACCAAAGCTCCCTGTATAGCACTGTTTGGGTCTATCTCTAAACCAATTGTAGATGTTTTTTCGCATGATGCGAAAAGAAAAAGACTTATCAACAGGGTTAATAAGTCTAGTTTTATAAATTTCATATGTAGAAAATATTGTTTTTAGCGGTCATATGGAATAGTCCATGTATTCTTAACATTTATTAGAGTTGGTACATGGCCTATTTCATATTTGTTATTAAAATAATGCTTGCTTTAAGCTACTGAAACCAATTCCTCATCAGAGATTTCTTCATAAAATGAATAGAAATTCTCGTAATTTTCGGTTAAATTAAAGGCTAAAGTTGGCTTATTAGAATCTTTAACAAATTTTAACACATCTTCATCAAGCTTCTCGTCTGCTAAAACAACTGCGTCAGCGTGAGTTATCGCTCCAATGTGTAAGCTTGCGTTATCTGCTTTTATAAATGCTTTTGTGTCATCTTCAGTCATATTTTGCATTACCGCCTTTTTGTGCAAATCTGCATTTAAAGATTCTGTAAAACAGTTCTCATAAACTGAGTAAACAACTTTGGCATTTTTAAATGTGGGGTCGTTTTTGTAAGTAGTTTTAATGTAAGCCGGTACTAAAGAAGTCATCCAGCCATGGCAATGAACAATATCTGGAGCCCAACCCAATTTTTTAACCGTTTCTAAAGCGCCTTTGCAGAAGAAAATGGTACGCTCATCATTATCTGCGTAGAATTTGTTCTCTTTGTCTCTAAAAACATACTTTCTCTGAAAATAATCTTCATTATCTAAGAAATAAACCTGCATACGTGCAGCAGGGATAGAAGCAACCTTAATGATTAATGGGTTATCATTGTCATCAATTATGATATTCATACCTGATAAACGGATAACTTCATGTAACCTGTTTCTTCTTTCGTTAATGTTACCAAATCTTGGCATCAAGATGCGGATTTCAAATCCTTTTTCTTGCATCGCCTGAGGTAATTGGCGGGTAATTTCTGAAATTTTGGTAAGTTCGAGGAAAGGCGACATCTCGTGTGTAACAATCAGTAGCTTCGTTTTTGCCATCTCCATATTGTATATTAAATTATGTTAATTTCAAGATTATCAAGGTGCAAAGGTACGTATAATATTAATATTTATCAATATCTTATGCAATAGGCTTTGTTATTTTTAGATAAATGCTCAACTTAGGCCTCTTAAAAACTATTTGGTAATTTGGAAATCATACATACAATAGCTGCTTTAAAAGCTGTTCTCGAACCTTTACAAAAGGCAAATGCTAAAGTGGCTTTAGTGCCTACAATGGGTGCTTTGCATAACGGACATCTATCTTTAATAGAAATTGCCAAAAAAAATGCTGAAATAGTTGTATGCAGCATTTTTGTAAATCCAACTCAGTTTACAGATCCTAAAGATTTAGAGAAATATCCTCGCCCACTAGTGCATGATATTAAAATGTTAACAGACGCTGGCTGCAACTTTGTTTTTATGCCAACGGTTAAAGAAATGTATCCAAATTTTCCTACACCAGAAAGTTGGCAAATTGATTTGGGCAGTGCAGAATTTCTATTGGAAGGCGAGTTTAGAAAAGGGCATTATCAGGGCGTAACCCAAATTGTTAAAAAGTTATTCGACGCCGTTAACCCTGAAGTTGCCTTTTTCGGTCAAAAGGATTTTCAGCAGGTGCTGATGATTAAAAACATGGTTACTTACTTTAATTTGCCGGTAGAAATTGTTTCTTGCCCAATTATAAGAGAGGATGATGGCTTAGCTATGAGCTCCAGAAACATACACCTGTCAGAAAAAGATAGAAAAAATGCACTCGTATTAAATAAAGCTTTGCAGTTTGTTAAAGCTAATTTTTCGAAGCTAAATCTAAATGAATTACTTGCTACTGCGAAAGAAATGATCACTATAGTTAATGGTGTAGAGTTAGATTATTTTACCATTGCTGATGGTGAAACTTTATTGCCAGTAGAAAACAAAGCCATTAAAAATCCAGTAGCGCTTGTGGCTGCCAAAGTTGGTGAAACAAGGTTGATAGACAATATGCTTTTGAGCCAATAATATATTTTCTGTCTGCGAATTGTAGCCTTCAACCTTTTACCTTTTTACCTTCAACCTTAATTGCTAACTTTGCCAAATGATTATCGAGATACTTAAATCGAAAATACACCGTGTTAAGGTAACACAGGCAGAATTAAACTACGTTGGTAGCATTACAATAGACGAAGATTTATTAGATGCAGCCAATATCATCCCTAACGAAAAGGTTCAGATTGTGAATAACAACAATGGCGAACGTTTCGAAACTTACGCTATAAAGGGCGAACGTGGTAGCGGAATGATCTGTCTAAATGGTGCTACAGCCAGAAAAGTTCAATTGGGTGATATTTTAATTATCATGTCTTACGGTTCTTTACCAATGGAAGAAGCTAAAAAATATCAGCCTATTTTAGTTTTTCCAGACGATAATAATAAGTTGTTGAAGTAATAGGTTCTTTAGGTATAAAACAGGTTAGTGTCCGTTTAATATACTAATGAAATATTAAAAAGAAACCCATTAACATATAATGAGTTTCTTTTAGCCTATCCAACTGTCCTCTAAGAAATGAGGTCTACTCTCCCAACATACACACTGTTACCTGCGTTTTCTCTATTGTTTGAGATTACTGTGATATAAATATCTGCATATTTAGTGTTTTTTGGATATTGTAAACTATAGCTACATTTACCATCAAATCTTTGGGCAATGCTCAAAGAACCCTCATAATAATTCATCTGATCGTAACAGATTAATATAGTAATCAGGTCATGCGCTGCGGAACCAGGGTTATGTTGTGTAGACCAACTGAAATCTAATTGATTTTGATCCACAACTTGCATCTTAAGCTCTTTTAATGGTGGAAGTTTCCCTTCGCTAATGACGGCCAATGTTGGATCGATTTCAAAATTAGGATAATCACCTTTTACGATATGAGCATTAAATCTATGTGCTGCATTCTGTGCAGAACGCTCATAACTATGGTTTTTGAAGGTGACTGCAAACACTGGAGTTAAATAAGATCTCCATTCTTGAATTACCTTGAACCTTGCTCTACTGATAAGTTGTTTCTCAGTAGGAGGTTTGTTACTTTTTTTTGGTAAACTTCGAATCCTGTCTTTTCCATAAGTACGATAGCCTACAAATGAACCTGCTTTTCCTGAGAAGCCTCCCGAGGCTCCATTTTTTAATGTTCCCATATCTTTTGTGTTTAAGTATCATACTAAGTTCGTAAACTGTTTTACAACTAGTCGGATATTACACGGATAAAATTCGCTTTTTATACGGATTTTAATCGCATTGATCCGAAGTTGATCCGAACAAACTCCGAAGAACAACCGAAGAATATGCGAATAATAATTGAACATGATACGAATGTCTTATACCGTGTCCTATACTGGAATAAGTTTACAATTAGAAAGTGTTTTACTGGTTGTTGTTTACAATTAATTTTGTTTTACTGGGTGTTGTTTACACCGCTATAGCATACAGGAATCGCTTGATTAAACAGTTTTAATTTTACAAAGCAGAAAACCATCCTTTAAATAGAAAGTAGGAGGAACTATAGGTTTACAGGATTTAGTTGGCCCTATTTTCTTCATCGTTTCTTTTGTTATCCTTTATATTGTAAGTAGAGCTGCCAAAGTTGTAGGTTAAACTAAGAACTAGGCGTTGTACTCCATTATAGTGGTACATATCATTATCAATGATTCGCTTTTCTCTAAAGATGAGTCTTCTTTTGATGCTGTCGAACGCATCATAAAACGTAAGTTTAGTGTTGAGCTTATTTTTAAGCCAAGCTTTTTGTACACCAAAATCAAGGCCATACACAGGTCTAAACACGTAAAGGCCATTGCCACTTTTCGATTCGTAGCTATAGCTAACATCTACCAACCAATCTTTTACACTAAAAACTTGACTGCCATTGATGGTATAGCTAAATATGCCAATTTGATAAGTTTTGTCTAAGTATGGGGTTAATTCTCGATTGTAGTATAATCCAATACTGTTATTGGTTCGCCACCATTTATTGATAATTAGTGGAGAACTTAACTGCAGGTTTGCAAAATTTCTGTAGGGAAGATTTCGGCCCAAGAAAATCAGTTCATTTGTTGCTGGATTATATTCAGGGTAACGAGCAAGGACGTCTGTTTCTCGTCCGGCATTTAAGGAAATATTAAGGGCTTTCTTACTATAGGCCAAAGAGAAAAGGTTGGTTGTAGAAGGTTGTAAAAAAGGATTTCCTATCCAATAATGACGTGGACTGTAATAAAAACGGAAGGGGTTTAAAGCTTGAAAAGTTGGCCTTGTTAACCGCGTGCTGTAACTGAAACTAAGCTGCTCACTATTGTTAATGCTATAAGTAATGTTGAGGCTAGGTAGCCATTTCAAATACTTTCTTTCGGTAAGGGTATTTGTTGTTATCGAATTAGCTATGGTATGGGTATATTCTGATCTTAAACTTATAATATAATTTATTTTATCCCATTTTCCTAAATAAGAGACATATCCTGCTGTTATGTATTCCTGGTAACTAAATTGATTACTACGTGTAGGATCTAAATTAAAAACTTGGTTAGCCAAGGTATCGTAACGCAACCTGTTTTGGGTAGTGGTGTAGGCAAATTTACCCCCAATTTCTAGTTTACCTACGCCCATATTTTGACTAAAATCTGCTTGTGCGCTATGGATCAAGATGTTGTTTCTAGAATTCGTTTTCCAATAATTTAGCCGATCATTGTTAAATGCATTCCAATTTTGGATGTCTTCATTTTGCCTATTGTCGATTTGTGCCAAAGAAGTAATGATACGAAGCTCACTATTTTTAAACTGGGCATCATAATTTAACCCTCCTGCGTAATTTGCTTGTGTAGGCAATGCATTATTGCTGCCACTAACTTGTGCAATTGTCTGCGCTAAATTGTTGGTTTGTGTAACTAACTGGTTATTTGTTGCCGCATTTCTATTTATTTGGAAGGTGCGAACAAAGGCCTCTAAACTTTGTCCCTTTTGCAATTCGTAAGCGGCTCTTGCCTGTACATTAAAATTCTGATTGGATGTAATGGTTCGGGTATCGGTTGTTAGTGCATTTGTATTAGCTAAGTATTGTAAGGCATAGTATTTATAAAAAGTACTTCCAGTGGTATGACCGAACTTCAAGTCGTAGATCCATCGATCTGTTTTATAGGTAAGAGACAAGTTGTTGTCAAGTAAGCTATAATTGTTTTGCTGCAACCTTGCATTGTAAGTGCCTCTTAAACCTAAAGATTGATTTCTTTTCAATTTTACATCAATAATACCTTGATATTCGCCATCGTATTTGGAGGAAGGCTGGTTAATCATTTCGATAGATTCAACCATCTCTGGAGATAGGCTACTTAAATACGTTTGGATTTCATCATTGCTCATATTTACAGGTTTGCCATCAACAAATAAGGTGGGTGTAGCTCTACCTGCGAGTAATAAGGTTCCATCTTGATTAACCTGTAGGCCTGGCAGTTTTCTAAAAACATCCCATAAATTAGCTGTAGACTTGAAAAGTATGTTATTCGCAATCCCAACTTTAATTTGGCCATTTTTTGTGCTAAAGTTTGAGGTTCCACCGTTAACTGTTATTTCTTTGAGTAGATTAAGATCTTCTTTTAGTAAAATATTCCCCAGCAATAATGCTTTTTGATCACCCTTGTTTGCTATAATTTCATTTTGCAGCTGCTGATAGCCAATAATCGTGACAGATAACATGTATCTTCCATTAGGTACTTCCTTAAATTCAAATAATCCCAATGAATCGCTATTCGTATTTTTAATTAGGGTTGGTTGGTCTTGATCTACCAAGGTCAGATTTGCAAAAGGTATATCTTGATTGGTTTTAGCATCAACCAGTTTTCCTTTAATAGTTTGTGCGTTTAAAAGGGAATTTGTAAATAAGCAAAGGCATAAAAAAAGTATCGATTTCATCTTAGTTCTTGGACTTTTATTTTATTCCAAAACTAGAGGAGAAGAAAGGAGAATAGGTTTTGATTCTCAGATTTGGGAGTTCGGAATTATAAATCCAGACAAAAACCTAAATTAGTGAAATTGCAGATAAGCCTTCTTTGTAAAGCGTTGGCGTGGTCTGCTTGTGTTTTTTAAAGGCAGTATAAAATGTAGATTTCGAATTAAATCCAACCTCATAACCAATAGCTTCAAGTTTAATGCCCTTGTCGTTAATCATTAATTCGCAGGCCTCATTTATTCTGTACTCGTTAATATAGCCTGCAAAACTTTTGCTTAAATTGTCATTTAGCAACTGCGATAGCTGGTGTCCAGATATATTGATTTTTTTAGCTAGCTCATTTAATTTGAGGTCTGGATTTTTATAGAGTTCCTGCTCCAAAACAATCTTGTGTAGTTTTTCTGTTAAGGCTTGTGCCTGCTCATCCGCAATCTTCTTATTGGCATACCGAACCAAATCTGGGTTGCCAGAGAAAAGATTTGTTGTTTTTCTTGTGCTAACAAATAAAAAGAGGTTTAGGTAAAGGATTAGCGAGAAAAACAAAGCCCCACTAATGCAAGGTCCATTGAAAAATTCGAAAATGGATAATTTAAATGAGGCTGGGATCACCACATTACCAATACATACCGACAGTAATAACATCTCTGTTTGGGAAACTTTTTCTCTTCTATTAAAGAGTTTGATAAAAGCATTTCTGAGCAACCAGCCAGATAACACCATGTAGACAGCCAATGGTAAAGCAACTATTCCCCAGACATAACCTTCCCATATAGCCGGATGACTATCGTATGGGGCAATGATGCTGGTTATTAAAACTGCTAAAAACCAAAACAGATACGTTCCTTTTGCTATGGCTGTTGTTTTGGTTTCTGGCCTCAATGTCGATTTAATAAAATAAAAAAGAGAGGGGCCAACCAAAGAAGCTCCCCAAAGACCTATTTGGATATAAATGCCCGGTAACTCTGGATAGAAATAATAAATAAAAGATTTGCCAATTTTTAAGCAAAGCCCTAAAAGCATTAGTCCTAAGAAATAAGAAGCAGCCGACTTCGATTTTTTGAAAGCCAGCAAATAAGCGCTAATGATAAAACCATTAAACACACCTAGGGCGCTAAAGAAAAATAAGATTTGTTGACCTAGGTTCATTTAACAAAAATAATAATCTTATGGTAATTCGGGCATTGTAAATATCAATACGATTAGATGAAAATATTAATAATTACGATATATCCTTTTAAACTTGATTAAATATATTATTCTATCAGTTGGTTTCTTATCTTCCGAAATATTTTTTCATTTATTTGAAAAGCAATACCTGTAGCTTTCCGGTTACGATAGCCCCGCTAATGTTTCTCCCGAGGAAAAATCGGGATCTACGAATATCTGGTTTATAAAACTTTAACCTGTGCACATGGCATCCTCCCAATCATAGTAGCAAAAACAGCTGTTTTATAAGCCTGATGGTAACGAACACGATCCGCCTAGAGGGAGAGTAAAGTGAACAGCAGGGCTAAAGCCTGTTTCTTGCACGAAATTTGCCTTTCAAAAACTTTTATCACTTGATTAACTAATTTTGAATAAAAAAATTACTATGCAACCATAGTAATTTGAGTTGGAAATACTAAATTTGGAAAATCTAACCTTATATAGATTTTAATTATGCTTTTTGAATTAAGTGAAGAACAACTGATGATACAACAGGCTGCTAGAGATTTTGCCCAAACAGAATTAAAGCCTGGAGTTATAGAAAGAGATGAACATCAAAAATTTCCTACAGAGCAAGTTAAAAAGTTGGGTGAGCTTGGCTTTTTAGGGATGATGGTGGATACAAAATACAACGGTAGCGGCATGGATGCAGTATCTTATGTATTGGTTATGGAAGAACTTTCTAAAGTTGATGCATCTGCATCGGTTGTGGTTTCGGTAAATAACTCGTTGGTTTGTTATGGCTTGGAAGCTTATGGTACCGAGGCTCAAAAAGAAAAATATTTAAAGCCCTTAGCATCTGGCGAAAAAATTGGCGCTTTCTGTTTGTCGGAGCCAGAAGCTGGTTCTGATGCTACTTCGCAACAAACAACAGCCGAAGATATGGGCGATTATTATTTGCTAAACGGTACCAAAAACTGGATTACTAACGGCAGTACGGCAAGCACCTATTTGGTAATTGCACAAACCCATAAAGAATTAAGGCATAAAGGTATTAACGCCTTTATTGTAGAAAAGGGAACGCCAGGTTTTACGGTTGGCCCAAAAGAAAATAAATTAGGTATTCGTGGGTCTGATACACATTCGTTAATGTTTAATGATGTAAAAGTGCCAAAAGAGAATAGAATTGGTGATGATGGTTTTGGATTTTCTTTTGCGATGAAAACTTTAGAAGGTGGTAGAATTGGTATCGCTGCACAAGCTTTAGGCATTGCTGCAGGGGCATATGAGTTAGCTCTGGCCTATTCAAAACAACGTAAATCTTTTGGTAAACCCATTTCAGACCATCAAGCAATTGCTTTTAAATTGGCAGATATGGCAACGCAGATTGAAGCGGCTCGTATGTTGGTGTATAAGGCTGCTTGGTTAAAAGATCAAGGTCAATCGTATACTTTAGCAGGCTCTATGGCCAAACTTTTTGCCAGTAAAGTTGCAATGGATGTTACAGTTGAGGCCGTGCAAATACACGGGGGTTATGGTTTTGTAAAAGAATACCATGTAGAGCGAATGATGAGAGACGCCAAAATAACTCAGATATACGAGGGAACTTCTGAAATACAGAAAATGGTAATTAGCAGAAGTATTTTAAGTAAATAACCTCTAAATCCCTCCCATATGAAATCGGAGCAGGCTCTGAAGGGGACTTAATTTCCAAAACAAAAGCCACAAGGAAGCTAATTCTTTGTGGCTTTTGTGTTAATTGTTACTAATCTTTGTTTGTACCGAAAACAGAATCTAAAATCATTTTTATAACAGCAACTGCTATGGCTAAAATTGCAGCCGCAATAAAACCAGAGGTGTTAAAGCCAGTCATAAAATGATCTACCAGTAAAATCATTAACACGGTAATTACAAAAGAGATTAAGCCAAGGGTAAGTACATTTAAAGGGAATGTAAAAATCCTTAAGATTAAACCAATTGTGGCATTAGCGATTGCAATTAAAATTGCAGCAATAATGGCGCTTCCATAACCATCTACGGTTACCCCTGGAACAAAGTAAGCGCCAAGTAGCATGGCAAGTCCCATTAATAAAATTTCGAGTATTAGCTTCATAATGTTTAATTTAGTAGATGTTTAAATATATAGTATTGTTTATTTTGGTGTGCTGTTTTGGCTGCTCCACTTCAAATAGCGAGCCAATATCCATTCGTTTTTCGGCAGATAGTAATAAGATTTTAATCTCCAATATAGATCCTGCCGGATTATATCAAATTAAAAATAATATAAAAACAGATACAATGTACCAAAAATTAGTGTCGGTTCTACAAACTCCAGCCGAAGATGATTCGGTGAGTATGGAAATGGATTGGCCAGGAACGCTCAGTGTTGCTGGAGATAGTTTGGTATTTATACCTAATAAGCCATTTGTTAAGGGTAAAAATTATTTGGTAGAAACTATGATAAATTCAAAGTTTGCCAGCGGGGCTGATATATTAAAATCTGATGTAGGTCATAGCTTAAAACCACAACAAAAAACCTTGATAAGGTAAGTTACTTCTCTCATTTTCAAATGGGTTTTTTATTTTTAATAATATTTCGTACATTTGCACGGTAATAGAGGAAGAAGAGGGGACAGAGTCCCCTCTTTTCTTTTGCAAGCAATTAAGGATATGCAGGTAGAAAAAAGAGTTGAAGCCCTTGTTGAAGAAAAAATTGCAGACAGACCTGAACTGTTTTTGGTATCGATTAAAATGTTGCCAAATAATAAGCTGATTATTCATGTAGATGGAGATCAGGGGATAAGTATACAGGATTGTGCAGCAATTAGTAGGCACGTAGGTTTTCATTTAGAGGAAGAAAACACGATTGAAAAGGCTTATAATTTAGAGGTTTCGTCTCCGGGAGTTGGAGAGCCACTTTTGCTTCATCGCCAATATGATAAGAATATTGGTAGAGAATTGAGTGTTAAATTAGCCGATGGAAGTGTTAAAGAAGGCAAATTGCTTTCTGTTGATGAAAAAATAATCTCTATTGAAGAGAAAGTGAAAGAAAAAGGTAAAAAAGTTCAATTGGTAGAAACACAAGTTGGATTTGATAATATAGTAGAAACAAAGGTTTTAATTTCATTTAAATAAAAAAATGAGCAATATTAATTTAATCGATTCATTTCAAGAATTTAAAGAATTCAAGAATATCGACCGCCCTACAGTAATTAGCGTACTGGAAGAGGTATTTCGCAGTATGTTGCGTAAAAAATATGGAACAGACGAAAACTGTGACGTAATTGTGAATCCAGATAACGGAGATTTAGAAATCTGGAGAACAAGAAAAGTAATGGAAGATGGATTTTCTGAAGATGATGACTTAGAGATTGAACTTGCTGAAGTAAAGCTTTTAGATGCTGATATGGAAGTTGGTGATGACTATATCGAACAGATTACTTTAGAGAGTTTTGGGCGTAGAGCTATTTTAGCAGCTCGCCAGACCTTAGTTTCTAAAGTATTAGAATTAGAGAAAGACGAAATTTTCAAGAAATATAAAGATAGAGTTGGCGAGATTGTAACTGGAGAAGTTTACCAAGTTTGGAAAAAAGAAACTTTGGTATTGGATGATGAGGGTAACGAATTAATGATGCCTAAAACGGAACAAATCCCTGCAGATTATTTCAAAAAAGGAGATGCAGTACGTGCTGTAATTTCTAAAGTTGACATGGTTAATGCCACTCCAAAAATCATTATTTCTAGAATTGCACCAGAGTTTTTACAACGTTTGTTCGAAATCGAAGTTCCAGAAATTTTTGATGGTTTAATCACCATTAAGAAAATTGTTCGCGAACCAGGAGAAAGAGCTAAGGTTGCTGTAGAATCTTATGATGATAGAATTGATCCAGTTGGTGCTTGTGTTGGTATGAAAGGTTCTCGTATACACGGTATTGTGAGAGAATTGAAAAACGAAAATATTGATGTAATTAACTTCACCAATAATATTTCTCTATACATACAACGTGCGTTGAGCCCAGCAAAAATTACTTCAATTAAATTAGATGATGTTACAAAACATGCTTCAGTTTATTTAAAGCCAGATCAAGTGTCATTAGCGATTGGTCGTGGTGGTCATAACATTAAATTGGCAGGTAAATTGACAGGATATGAAATTGATGTTTACCGTGAGGCTGGCGAGGAAGATGAGGATGTGGATATCGAAGAATTCTCGGATGAAATTGATAGCTGGATCATTGATGAGTTAAAATCAATTGGTTGCGATACTGCAAAAAGTGTTTTAGCATTATCAGTAGATGAATTAGTAAAACGTACCGACTTAGAAGAAGAAACCATCAAAGAGGTGATCAGTATTCTACAATCGGAATTTGAATAACGTGTTATGCTTGAATAAATAAGAATAAACGTTACTTTTGTATATAATTAGTAAAAAAAAATAGGATAATAGATGTCAGACGACAAACCCATAATTTTATTCAAAGCAGTTAAAGAGCTTAACGTAGGGATAGCTACAGCCGTAGAGTTTCTAAGTAAGAAGGGCTTTGCTGTGGAGAATAAGCCCACTACAAAACTTTCAAAAGAGATGTATGATACATTATTGAGAGAGTTTCAGGGGGATAAAATCGTAAAAGAAGAAGCCAATCAGATAGTTATAGGTAAAATTCGTCGTGATGAACCCGAAGTAGCTGAAAAAGCTCCTGAGGTGCCTAGAAAAAAGCAAGATTTTGAAAATGAGGGCATCTTAATTAAAAACCTTCATTCTTATACTCCTCCAGCTGAGAAGCCAAAGGAAGAAAAACCTGTTGAAGCTAAGCCAGTAGAGCCTGTTGTTGCTCCTGTACAAGAAAAGGCAGAACAAAAAGAAGAAGAAAGTTCTTTACCAGGCGTAAAAATTGTTGGGAAAATAGACCTTAACAATTTAAATAGCAAAACTCGTCCTGATAAAAAGGAAGAGCCAGTTGCAGCCCCTGTGGTAGAAGCTAAAGCTGCTGAGCCAGTTAAAAAAGAAGAGCCTGTTGTTGTTGTTGAAACTCCAAAAGCTGTTGAGCCTATGGAAGAGAAACCTACACCTGCTCCAGTTGTTGAAGAGAAAGCGCCAGTTAAGGAAGAACCTAAGGTTGAAGAAGCACCAAAAGCTCCAGCAACCGTTGTTCCGCCAACGGCAGCTACTCCACCTGCTACTCCAGCTCCAGAAGATGAGGTAATCAAAGCTCGTTCGGTTAAATTATCAGGTCCAAATATTATTGGTAAAATTGTTTTGCCAACAACTCCTGATCGTAGAAATCAACCTGTAGCTTCATCAAATGATAGCGAAGCAGCTAAACGCAAGCGTAAACGTAAAAAAACGCCAGGTGGTCCGAATGCTCCTCAACAAGGGCAAGGTCAACAAAATCAAGGTCAGCAAGGTACAACAAACCAACCTCGTCCGGCAGGAACTCCTGCACCGCATGTAGGTAACAGACCAGATTTTAGAAATAATACAAACAATACAGCTGGCGGCCGTCCAAATTTTAGAAATGCTAGACCGGGTGCTGCACCTGGTGGGCCTAAAGAGGAGCCAACAGAAAAAGAGATACAAGATCAGATCAAAGCAACACTTGCTCGTTTAAGTGGTGCTGGTAAATCTGGTAAGTTTGCGCAAAGGGCAAAATTACGTCGTCAGAAACGTGATGATGTTGCCTTAACTGCAGAAGAAGCAGCAGCAGAAGAGCAATTACAATCTAAAGTATTAAAAGTTACCGAGTTTGTTACGGCAAATGAGTTGGCTAATATGATGGATGTACCTGTTACCAAAATTATTGGTACTTGTATGAGCTTAGGTATGTTCGTTTCTATTAACCAACGTTTGGATGCAGAAACTTTAACTATTGTTGCCGATGAATTTGGCTACGAAATCCAGTTTGTAAAAGCTGATGAAGAAGCGGATAGTGTAATTGAAGAAGAAGATGCACCAGAAGATTTAGAAACAAGAGTTCCTGTAGTTACCATTATGGGTCACGTAGATCATGGTAAAACATCATTGCTAGATTATATTCGTAAAGCGAATGTAGTAGCGGGTGAGGCCGGTGGTATTACGCAACATATTGGTGCTTATAAAGTAACTACTAACGCTGGTAAACAAGTTACCTTCTTAGATACGCCGGGTCACGAAGCCTTTACAGCGATGCGTGCTCGTGGTGCTAAGGTAGCAGATATTGCCATTATTGTTATTGCTGCAGATGATGCGGTTATGCCACAAACTAAAGAAGCCATTAACCACGCACAAGCTGCTGGTGTTCCTTTAGTATTTGCATTTACAAAAATTGATAAACCAGGTGCTAACTCAGATAGAGTTAGAGAACAGTTATCAGTAATGAATATTTTGGTTGAAGATTGGGGTGGTAAATTTCAATCTCAAGAAATCTCTAGCAAAAGCGGCTTAAATGTTGATTTGTTGTTAGATAAAGTATTATTAGAGGCAGAATTATTAGAATTAAAAGCTAATCCTAACAAACGTGCTACTGGTACAGTAATCGAGGCAACATTAGATAAAGGACGTGGTATTGTAACTACGGTATTGGTGCAAGCTGGTACATTGAGAGTTGGCGATCCAATCTTAGCAGGAAGTTATAGTGGTAAAGTAAAGGCTTTATTTAACGAACGTGGTGCTAAGGTAAACGAAGCTGGACCATCAGTGCCGGTACAGGTATTGGGTATGCAAGGCGCTCCTACAGCAGGTGATAAGTTCAATGCAATGGAGAGCGAAGTAGAAGCTAGAGAGATTGCAAACAAACGTTTACAATTAATGCGTGAGCAAGGTTTACGTACGCAGAAACACATTACCTTGGATGAGATTGGTCGTCGTTTAGCAATTGGTAACTTTAAAGAGTTAAACTTAATTGTTAAAGGTGACGTGGATGGTTCGATTGAGGCATTAGCCGATTCATTATTGAAACTATCTACTGAAGAGATCCAAATCAATATTATTGGTAAAGCAGTAGGGCAGATTTCAGAATCTGATGTATTGTTAGCGTCTGCTTCAGATGCAATCATCATCGGTTTCCAAGTACGTCCTTCGCCAGGTGCTCGTAAATTAGCAGAGGCAGAGCAAATTGATATTCGTTTATATTCTATTATCTACGATGCAATCAATGAGATTAAAGCAGCAATGGAAGGTATGTTGGCTCCAGAATTCGAAGAGAAAATTGTGGCTAACGTAGAGATCAGAGAAACCTTTAAAATCACTAAAGTGGGTACCATTGCAGGCTGTATGGTATTAGATGGTAAGATTACTAGAAATAGCAAAATCCGTATTGTACGTGATGGTGTAGTAATCTATACTGGTGAGTTGGCGTCATTGAAACGTTTCAAAGACGATGTAAAAGAAGTAAACAAAGGTTACGAATGTGGGCTAAACATCCAAAACTTCAACAACATTGAAGTTGGCGATATTGTAGAAGCTTACGAACAAGTAGAAGTAAAACGTAAATTGTAAGCTCAATTAAATAAATTTAGAAAGCGACTTTAGGGTCGCTTTTTTAATGAATTAGGTTTTTCTAACAATAACTAGTTATATTGTATCTTAAAAATATCGGATAATATTTATTTTGATCTAAATTATTACTTGTTTGTACAGACTAAATGGCGATGATGCGATCAAAAGTTTTCAGCAGTAACTATAAGAAATTTACAGCGGCTTATTCTGATTTTAATTTGCAATGTGTGAGTAAGTTGCTCAGTAAGGAAGACACCATAGAAGTGATTAGGTTGTAATAAAAAACGCAAATTATAATATATTTACACCTTGCAATATAAGGAGCGGTTTTTTCGCTTCTTTTTAACAAGAAATAATTAACAAACATTAATTAATGACCGAGCATACATTAGCTAATCCTAAGAAGAAAAACTTTGATTTTATTGATGCTGTTAGAGGAATCTCTATGTTTGGCATCGTAATAGAACATAGCTCGGCATTTTGGATATTAAAGTATGATAATTATGGAGAAAAGCTCATACAGTCTGCCTATATGGGCTTTTTCAAGTTCGCAACTATTGCTTTCTTTTTAATTAGTGGTTTCCTCATCAATCATAAATTTACGGAATATACACCTCTACAGTATATTAAAAATAGATTTAAAAATACAATTGGCCCCTGGTTGTTTTGGATTTTTATCTATTTAGCATTGGTAATTGGCCATCAGGTTTTTATGTTGTTAAAGATGGGTACTGCAAATGGAAGGTCGATAGATTGGTATGATTCTACTGTGGGCATGTTCTTTCGAGTGATTTTCCATAGTAACTATTGGTTTATTCTAAATTTTTTAATCTGTATTGCCATCCTACTTTTATTTAAAAAATATATTTACAATTTGGGCTTTGGATTAATTTTAGGTTTATTTTCCTTTTTCTACAGTGTAAACATCTATTTTGGTTGGCTGCCTTTAGAACATACAACTGCTATATTTGGGTTTGTGTTCTACCTTTGGTTAGGGATTATTTTAAATAGGTATTATGCTCAGATAAAAGCTACATTAAATCGTATATCTTTTAGTTTTCTTATTGTGGTAAATCTTGTGCTGTTTATGTTAGCTACATTAGAAACGGTTCATCTTATGAATTTAAATTTAAATGATCCATTTAATACATTAAGGGTAACCAACATATTTTACTCTCTAGGAATTTTTGCTTTGTTATTAAAAATGGGCGAGATGAAAAATGTGCAAAAAGTACTTGACCCAAGACATACAACTTTTGGCATTTATCTCCTACATCAGATCATCATTGATCACCTACTAATTGAGATTCTAAGGCCATTAAGATTGGATGTAGCTACGATGTCGGCCTTAGGCGTTGTGGGTTATTCCATCTTAAGGTTTGTGGTTACCTATACACTTACTTTTGTGCTGGTAAACTTCATTTCGAAAACAAAATTTAAGTGGTCTATCGGTTCTAGGTAAGATAAATTATAGGCATTTCACTAATCGTTTTTAGGTTTTTGTAGGCGTAAAGATTGAGAAGACGTTCGCTCAAAAAAGCTATTGCTCTATTTTGATAGGGATAGGGATTGCGTTTTATATTTTTTTCCAGTTCAAATAAAATCGGGAATAGCCAGTTGCAATAGCTCTCAACAAAGGATTTATCAGCAATAAACATGTTATAGCAGTGCATTGTGTTTTTAGAAGAAAAGAAAGCTTTTGCAAATTCATAATCATCAGGCATTAGTTTTTTTAGTGTGTCTTCAAATATCAACCAGTCTTCAATTAGATGATAATAAATGAACTGATCTCTAATGCTGAGCTGATGCGTACCTACACTACCAACTGAAGTTGCTTTGGCTAATAAGATGTCTGAGCCAGCTAATTTCTCTAATATATAGCTTTTCATCACAGGTGATGAGATATTATTCAGCTCTTCATCAGACAGGTGCCTAATATAAGTGCTTGACTGATCTTCTATTGTTTTAGTACCCCATAATTTTTGTTTGTTTTTGGTTTCTGGAATGGTAAAATACCTTCTATAGTGAGCCAAACCAATGTATTTGCTGTTTATCTGATTCAGATTTTTCCAGATCCAATACAATGCGGTAGCCTCACAAAAACGTTCATTTTTTTCTGAAATATGATCTCCTGTAGCATCGTTAAGAAATGGGAGGTCGAGTTGGCTTTTTGCTTTTCCAACTAATATGGGTTTAATAAACTTGCAATTTGGAGCAGGGTAATCTTTATGAAAAACACTGAAAATTGTTAAATCTTTATCGTTCATTTAGTTCTTTTTTAGCCATATGAAGTGCGGCAGCTATTACCTGATGCATGTCGTAGTATTTATACTCAGCAAGTCTGCCGCCGAAAATCAAATTAGGTTCGAGTTTCTTTAATTCCTTATACTTTCGTGCCAATTCTTCATTTTCTATATCGTTGATCGGATAATAAGGTTCTTTATCTTTCGTCCATTCCTGAGGATATTCTTTAGTAACGACTGTTTTTGGTTGTTTGCCGAATTCGAAATGTTTATGTTCAATGATGCGGGTATAAGGTATTTCAAAATCAGTATAATTAACAGCGGCTGTACCTTGGTGATTCTCCTTGTTTAAAATCTGGTGATCAAATGCTAAACTCCGGTATTTCAAATGACCTAATGAGTAGTTAAAATATTCGTCTAACTTACCTGTATACACAATTTTAGAGGCAAGCTTTATGAGTTCTTGCTTGTTAGGTAAAAAGTCGACCCCTAACCTTAGCTCTATTCCTTTCAGGAGACCGTCAGTGAGCTTATTGTAGCCGCCAATTGGAATACCTTGATATTTGTCATTAAAATAATTATTATCAAACGTAAACCTTAGGGGCAAACGCTTGATGATGAAAGCTGGGAGCTGGGTTGCCTTTCTTCCCCATTGTTTTTCAGTGTAACCCTTAATTAACTTCTTATAAATATCTTCGCCTACAAAGTTCAATGCTTGTTCTTCTAGGTTTTTAGGCATTTTTATAGGATTGGCCCTGATCTGTTTGTCAATTATTGATTTAGCCTCTTCAGGTGTTTTTGTCCCCCATAGCTGATAAAAGGTATTCATATTAAAGGGTAGATTGTAGAGCTTATCTTGGTAGTTTGCCATTGGACTATATACGAATCTATTAAATTCAACGAAAGAATTCACAAAATCCCAAATTTCTCGATCATTGGTATGGAATATGTGTGGCCCATACCAATGTACATTTATACTTTCAATTTCCTTACAAAAGATATTTCCACCTGAATGGGATCTTTTGTCAATTACTAAGCATTTTTTTCCTGCTTTGGTCATTTGATGTGCGAAAGTTGCTCCAAAAAGTCCAGAACCCACAATAAGATAATCGTAATTTTTATCCATATCAGACAAATATAATTATTGCTACTTTGAATATTCTATTTTAGAAAGATTAGTTTTGCCATTAATAATTAAACAGAATGATATCTATCATCATCGCTTCGGTAAAAAATGAGCTTTTAGTTAATGTCTCTGAAAGTATACGTCAAACTATTGGGGTAGCTTTTGAAATCATCAGCTTCGATAACTCATCAGGAAAGCGAGGTTTATGCGAGCTATACAATGAGGGAGCTAAACAAGCTAAATATGATCTATTATGCTTTATGCACGAAGATATTCTTATTGAAACTAGGGATTGGGGCAAGATCGTTATAGAGATCTTTGAAAAAGATCCATCATTAGGTTTAGTTGGTGTTGCAGGTGGCCAATATAAGTCTGTTGCACCATCTAGTTGGTATTTTTATGAAAACGAAGCTCCTGAATTACTGAATTATAATCTTATCCAGCGTTACAAATACACTAGTAAAGAAAAAGCTAGGATACATGCAAATCCTGGAAATAATAAACTTGTAGAAGTTGCTAGCATTGATGGAGTGTGGTTCTGTTGTACAAGAACAGCAATTAATTCGTATGCCTTTGACCAAAATTTATTAAAAGGTTTTCATGGTTATGATCTAGATTTTTCATTAGGCATAGGACAAAAATTTAAAGTAGGGGTAACGTTTGATGTTTTAATTGAACATTTTTCGGAGGGCAATCCAGATCGGAATTGGTTAAATGAAATATTAAAAGTACATGCCAAGTGGAGTAGTCATTTACCTATAAATATTCCTGGACTAGCAAGGGCAGACATGACTTTTTTGGAGAAACGAGGTTTTAAAGGAATTATAAATTGGATGAAAGCTGAAAGATTTACTTTTTTTGAAACCGAAGCGATGCTTTTAAAGGGTAGAAGCTCCAGAATAATGACAATAAAATTGTTTATGAAACTATATCTACACCTCCTTAAGGTATTCTTAAAAAGGGTAGATAAATCAGTTTAAGGAGATTATTTAATTGCATTTGCAAGTTCTTCTAAATATTTAAAACCATACTTTTGATCAGGTTCTAAGTGGGCGCCTTCTCCCCATTCATTCCAAGCATTAACAAATAGCAATTGTTCATTTTCGGGAAGGTTTGTTTTAGTGTATTCAACCATTTTTTTAGCCCAATTGCCAAAAATTTTTGGGTCGTTATCAATATATATGGTTGCATTTTCATTTCTTCTTGCGGAATTGTCCCAAGATGGAGTTATGCATCTAAAATATTTGTAATTAGGTTTTGGCTTATTGATCATGTTACTAGCCAAATTAGGATAGGAAAAAATCATGTTCTTAAATTTGGCAGATGATTTTAGTTTAGTTTTATGTAATAATTTGCTAACTACGTAACTAAACAAATTCTTCTTGGTTGCTTTTTTTCCGCTACAGCTTCCATCTGGAGCAAATTCGGTTCCAGCATTAAAGCCATGTAAACTTGGATCTATATTTTTTTTGAAGTTTTCTACTCTTATTAAATATAGGTCAGGAAAGCCTGCGATTTTAACTTCTTCTCGCCAGATTTCAGTAGCTTCTTTAATGTTTGGATGCAGCTCGGTTCTATACATTAAGAAGACTGGTTTACCATCAATTTTAATGTATCTATCGTCTTTAAAAAACGGAATGAGATATTTGATGTGCGCACGGTCGTCTTCTAGAGAATAATCTTGTTTAATTAAAATTTCTTGTTCAGCCCCATCCCATCTTCTTGTCCAGTTTTCATTTGCCCAGCATAAGCAAAAAGGGAAGTTAGGCTTTCCAGCCTTAAGCATTTGCTCAAGGGGAGTTTCTAGCAAAAGTTTGCCATTAAACCAATAGTGATAGAAACAGAAGCCATATAATCCATATTTTTTAGCCAATTCAGTTTGGGCAATCATAGTATCTAATAATCTTAGATCATAAAAACCCATATCTGTTGGTAGGTGTGGTTGGTAATGACCAGAGAACTTTGGTTTGGATTTGGTTACATTAGTCCATTCCGTAAATCCTTTGCCCCACCACTCATCATTCTCTTTGATTGGATGAAATTGTGGTAAATGGTATGCGATAGGTTTAAGTTTACTTTGATCGTTTAGATTAGGCATAAATGTATTTGTGTATTAAAAATATATTATTCGTAAAAGTCAAATAGCAACAGTATCAAATATTAATATTTTCTGAAAATATTTTAATAAGATCTTTCTCTATTTTTTTGGCTCGAATTGTTTCATTTGTTGTTTTGATATTCTCTCCCAAAGCAATTGATTTTCATATCACTCTAAAATGCTTTGAGCAAAATCTTCTGCATTATTTGCGATTAGAACATTTTCATTATAAGTTAATGACATTCCTTCTATTCCAATATAAGTTTTTAGTATTGGTGAGGTGTACGGAAGGCTCTGTCCTATTTTTCCTTTCATTCCCGCTCCATATGTTAATGGACCTACAAAAATTTTGCTTTTTAAAAATAAAGCGAAACATCTTTAATAAATCCTGGATAATGATCTTCTCGTTTTGATAACTTAACATTTCTGGTTTAAGTTTACTACCTAATTTTAAATGATTCTTGTTCGTACTATTCTATCAATTATTCTAGATGTTAATCGTTAAAAGCTTGCATATCTATTAAACGTTTGTAAAGCCCATTTTGTGACATTAGTTCGCTATGGGTTCCATTTTCTACCACTTCACCTTTATCGATTACTACAATTACATCCGCATGCTGTATGGTACTTAAACGGTGAGCAATTACAATAGATGTTCTGTTTTGCATTAAATTGTTCAGTGCTTCTTGTACCAACTTCTCCGATTCTGTGTCTAGTGCAGAAGTTGCTTCATCTAAAAGCATAATTGGTGGATTTGCTAAAACTGCTCTTGCAATACAAATTCTCTGTTTTTGCCCACCAGATAGCTTGTTGCCCCTATCACCTACCAGCGATTGATAACCTTCTTCTGTATTTAAAATAAAGTCGTGGGCATTGGCAATTCTTGCAGCATTAATTACTTCTTCTTCGGTAGCATCTGGTTTGCCAAAGGCGATGTTATTAAAAATAGTATCGTTAAATAAAATACTTTCTTGGTTAACGGTACCCATTTGAGCACGGATGCTTTCTACTGTTAGGTCCCTAAAATCATGCCCATCAATTTTTAAAGCGCCCGATTTAGGATCGTGAAAGCGAGGGATTAAGTCCATCAACGTACTCTTTCCCCCTCCAGATGGGCCCACCAAGGCCACAGTGGTTCCTTTTTTAACAGTTAGGTTAATTTTTTTGAGTATTTTTTTATCTCCGTAATTAAAAGCTACATTCTCGAAAGTCAATTCACTTTCAAACTGATTTAGATTTCTTGCATCTGGCTGATTGGTGAGTGCTGGTTTAGTGTCAATCAGATCCAACACACGTTCGCCAGCTGCAATACCAGAATGGATACCGCTAAATGAATCAGTTAAGGCTTTTATCGGTTGCATGATTTGAGAGAATGTGGCCAAGTAAACGATAAACTTATCAGCCTCTAATTCCCCATGACCACTTAAAATTTCAATTCCTCCATACAATAGTATAAATACCACAACTAAAACACCTAAAGTTTGAGAAATGGGCGATGCTAGTTGCTGCCTCCTTGCCATTTTTCGGTTTAAATTAGAATAAAATTTATTTTCGGTATCAAATTTTTCTTTTATTCTAGCAGTTGCGTTAAAGGCCTTGATAATTTTTATACCTCCAAGAGCCTCATCTAAAAAGCCAATCATTTTTGCAAATGACTGATGTGATAGCGTAGATTGTTGCTTAAGCCTTTTTACAATTTTACTAATAATATAGCCAGATATTGGAATTACGAGTAAAGAGAACAAAGTCAATTTTATGGAGATAGAAAGTAGAACACCTATAAAGAATAGTAGTTGTACAGGTTCTTTAAAAACAACTTGTAGCGTATTTGTAACAGAAAACTGAACAATTTGTACATCAGAGGCTACTTTCGAAATGATATCTCCTTTTCGTTCATTATTGAAATAACCAACGTGTAAGTTCATCACATTATCAAAAACTGCTCTACGCATATTTAATAGGGTATGAACCCTTAAATCTTCCATATATCTTTGAGAGAAATAACGAAAGAAGTTTGCTAGAAATACGGTGGCAACAATTATAGCGCATATTACCTTTAACGCAAAAATTTTGTCATCACTTATAATTCCTTCCATGTAGTTGTCAAATCTTCCCAAGATATTCCAAGCACTGGTTTCTTCTGCAACTTTAGTGGGATCCTGGCACTTGCCTAAAAATAAAGCCTGCATTAAAGGGCCTAATAGTGTAAATAGAAAGGTGTTGAAAATTATGGCGAATAAAGTTGCTATTACGTAAGGTATGGCAAACTTTTCAATCGGTTTAGCGAAGGATAATAATCGAAAATAGATTTTCATGCAAAATGAGATAAAGAGTCAAAGTTAAGCTTTTTGTTTATTCTTTGCTTGTTGCCATTGCCAAGATTGATTAATGAATGGCTAACAAAGGCTTTTTAATTTAATTTATGTTTATTTGTGCCTACGGATTTTTTAATGGGCACACATCAAGCATTTCTGGAGGGGATTGAAGCAGGCAATTTTAGGGTTTTGGCAAGGGCATTAACACTTGTAGAAAATAACTTAGAGCCAGCCTCAACCTTATTAAAAAAATTAATTATAAAGGACAATGTTCCCGTAATCGGAATTACTGGCCCTCCGGGAGCTGGTAAAAGTACGTTAGTAAATGCCATTACAGAACAGTTTGTGGCGCTTGGTAAAAAAGTAGCCATATTGGCGGTAGATCCTACCTCACCTTTTAATTTTGGTTCTTTGTTGGGAGATCGGATCAGGATGGCGCAACAGTTCAACAATCCCAATGTTTATATAAGGTCGATAGCCACTCGTGGTGCTTTAGGCGGTATATCTGTTAAAACATTAGAAATGTTAGATGTACTCAAATCTTCAAACTTTGATGTTATTTTGGTCGAAACTGTAGGAGTGGGGCAGTCTGAGGTAGAAATTGCTGGTTTGGCAGATCAAACCATTGTGGTATTGGTTCCCGAATCGGGAGATGAAATCCAGAACATCAAATCAGGTTTAATGGAAATTGCCCAGGCTTTTGTAGTAAATAAAGCAGATAGGGATGGGGCGGCAACCTTTGCCAATAATCTTAAGAAACTTGTTAACGAACAACATCAAAATATTCCGATATTTAAGACCGTTGCTGATAAAAAGGAAGGAATAGTAGCTTTATGTAATTGGATTTTAACTGCCAAACAGATTACAAATAGACGTAAGGCTATGTTATTAGCAGAAAAGGCATTTAGGATCATCCAACATCAGCGTACCTTAGATATTAATAAGCTAAAGCTTCGCGATGATCTCAACGAAGCTTTAGCTGTAGAAAATTTTAATATTTATCAATTTGCAGAATCATGGCTTAAGCATTCATGAGCTCTTCAATCTCTTCTGCTAAGATTGGAATTTTTGCTGTTAAATCGATGTTGCCACTTTTAGTTACCAAAATATCATTCTCTAACCTTACACCAAAACCCTCTTCTGGTATATAAATACCAGGCTCGCAAGTTAAAATGTTTCCTGCATCAAAAGGGGTATATCTGCCAGCAAAATCATGTACATCTATACCTAGATGATGCGTATTGCCGTGCATAAAATACTTTTTATAGGCAGGATATTTCGGGTTTTGATTTTTAACGTCATCTACAGAAATTAACTTTAGCTTAATCAGTTGTTCTGTCATAATCTCTCCAACCTGCTCATGATAACTATTCCATACTGCGCCAGCCACCATTAATTTTTTGGACTCTTCCATTACGGTTAGAACCGCATTGTAAACTTCTTTTTGCCTAAGGGTAAATCTCCCGTTAACAGGGATTGTTCTAGTAACATCTGCATTATAATTACCATACTCGGCGCCAAAATCCATTAATATCAAGTCGCCATCTTTACATTCCTGATCGTTATCTGTGTAATGTAAGATATTAGCGTTGTTGCCAGCTGCTATAATAGGAGAATAGCCATGTCCTGTAGCTCTTTTGCTTATAAACTCATGGATAATCTCTGCTTCAATTTGATATTCCATCACCCCTGGTTTAACAAATTTCAGTACCCTTACAAATGCATCTTTAGTTAAATCACATGCTTTTTGGGTTAATTCAATTTCGATAGTTGATTTCACGGCACGTAATTGCCTCATTAGGGGAGCAGCACGTTCATATTGATGCAATGGATACTTTGTACGTAATTGCTCAATAAACCTAATATCTCTATAGGTTACCGTATGTGCATAACGATCGTTTTCATTGGTGTTTAAATAAATATGATCAGCATAATGGATAATGCTATGTAAGATATTATCAAAATCTTCTAGCCAATAAATATTTTCGATACCCGAAACAGAACGTGCCTGCTCTTTGGTATACTTATGTCCTTCCCAAACTTTGATATAATCGTTGGTCTGTCTTAAAAAAAGGACTTCTCTGTACAAAGGATTAGGACAGTTAGGGAAAAGCAATAAAATGGATTGTTCTTGATCTATGCCAGAAAGGTAAAATAAATCAGGATTTTGCTTAAAGGGAAAATTTTGATCACCACTTCTAGGGAATTCATCAGCAGATTGGAAGATGGCTAAAGCATTCGGTTTAAGTAGTTTTGCGAAATCGTTTCTATTCTTAATGAATAATGAATTGTCTATTTGTGCGTATTTCATATATTTATATGTATTTCTGAATATGAATCTGCCAAATGTAGTAAAAAGTTATAGGCTTTTGAAGTTTGGAACGGAGTTTGTATAGTATTTTGAGATTATAAAAAATTGTTTAATTTTGTTCTACAAAAAATTTTACAATTAATATTTGTTTAACCTTAAAAAAAGAAAATTATGAATTATTCTACTTTAAAGAAAGGTGTTGTTGCCTCTTTAGTAGCAGTATTGGGAGTTACATCTCTCGCTAGTGCTCAGGAAGCTGCTGCTCCTTCATCTTCTGCCAAAGTTTTTGGAGGAAGAGGACAATACAGAACTTGGTCATTAGGTATCAATGCTGGTGTTACTACTCCAATCGTACTTTTAGGTGGTAGAAATGACTTTACTAACTGGGATGTTAACTTAGGTTATGGCGTTTCATTACGTAAGCAATTGGGTCATGCATTTGGTTTAGAAGCTAATGTAATGCGTGGTAAAGTATCTGGTTCTAACAAAGATGCTGCTGGTGGTGTTCAAAACGGTGTTAAAGATTTCGAAACTCAAATGCAATATGCTGCTGATATTAGAGGTGTAATCAACGTTGCTACTGTAGATTTCTTACGTCGTGAGAACTCTGTTAACTTTATCTTATCTGCTGGTTACGGTTTAGTTGCTTATCAGCCAACTGTTACTTTAGCAAATGGTACATCTAATGCACAGTCTCCAGTAAATGGTGACGATTACTACAAAGGTGCTTACATTCCAGTAGGTGCTGGTGTTAAGTTTAAAGTTTCTGATCGTGTATCATTCAACTTAAACTACACTATGAACTTTGTTGATGATTTTAACTTCAATGGTGTTCAAACTGGTGGTATCACTTCTAACTTTGATAAATTTAGCTATGCTTCTGCTGGATTAGAATTCTCTTTAGGATCTAAATCTAAACCAAACTTAGATTGGGTTAACCCACTTGCTTTAATGTATGATGAATTGAAAGATCCATCTTTACGTCAAGAAGTTGAAGCATTGAAAAACCGTGTTTCTAACGTAGAGAAATCTATCGAAGATTTGAAAAAAGATACTGATGGTGACGGTGTTGCTGATCAATTCGACAAATGTGCTGGCACTCCTGCTGGAACTAAAGTTGATGGTTCAGGATGTCCACTTCCAGTACCTGCTCCAGTTGAGACTGTAGCAACTGCTCCAACTGTTTCAGGTTGGGAGCCAGTTCAATTCGAATTCAACAGTTCAGTATTAAAAACTGAAGCGTATCCAATTTTAGATAAATTATCTTCAACATTGCGTGAAAACGGTGGTAAAGTAACTTTAGGCGGTCACGCTTCAAGTGAAGGTACTGCTGCATACAACTTGAAATTATCTAAAGATAGAGCTAACTCTGTTAAAACTTACTTAGTGAACTCTGGCGTTGCTGCTAGCAGTGTAGCTACTAAAGCTTTTGGTGAAACTAAACCAGTTGCTTCTAACGATACAGAAGAAGGTCGTATCCAAAACCGTCGTGTTGAGGCTGCAAGAAACTAATCTTTCTTAATCGATATAAAAAGAGCTCCGAAATTTCGGGGCTCTTTTTTTTTATACCTACATTTGCGTATGTACTTTTTTAGAAAGCAAGATCCAAATAGGCCAACCAATACCAATATTAAGATAATGCATATTATCAATGCAATAGCCATACTACTTTTTGTTGGTGGAATAGCCTATAAATTGGTACAGTGGTTTATCTTAAAATAATAATCTAATTGCTACAATGAAAACAATCATCAATACTACAAATGCGCCAGCTCCAATTGGTCCATATAGCCAAGCAGTAGTTGCAAACGGCTTTTTATTTGCATCAGGTCAGGTAGCTATCAATCCAGAAAATGGAGAGTTGAACACGGCTACCATTGCAGAAGAAACGCATCAGGTAATGCGCAACATTAAAGCGGTTTTAATAGAGGCTGATTATGAGTTTGCTCATATCATTAAAACAACTATTTTTCTATCAGACATGGCATTGTTTGCGGAAGTTAACGAGGTGTATGGTTCTTACTTTGATGCTGAATATCCTGCTCGTGAAACAGTTGCTGTAAAAGGCTTGCCAAAAGGAGTAAATGTAGAAATTTCAATTACTGCATTTAAAGGCTAATCTCCGTTGAAATCTACATCGCGTTACCTATTAGCGGCTTTTTTATCGGTTGCCATTTGGGGATTTTTTTCTATCCCACTTAGAAACCTAAAAGCATTTCCTTCTGAAGAAATCTTATATTACCGCATATTTACATCTTTAATCGTAATATGGGTAGCCATTCTATTGTTTAGAAGAAAGTATTTAAAAAAAGACCTGCAGTATTATCAATCTGTTACTATAAGGGAAAGAAAAATAATAATATGGCAAATAGTTGGCGCAACAATATTGCTAACCTTAAATTGGTACACCTTTATCTATGCGGTTAATAACGTCAGCTTAAAATCTGCTGCTTTTGCCTATATGGTTTGCCCATTAATTACTGCTTTTGGTGGTTTTTTGATTTTAAAGGAAGAACTGTCTAAAATTAAGTTGGTGTCATTAGGTATTGCCTTATTGAGCATCGTATTGCTTGCAACCGGTTCATTTATTGAGGTAGTATGGTCTGTTGTTATTGCCGCATTGTATGCTTTTTATCTAATTATTCAGCGTAAAATGCAACATCTAGATAAACTGAATGTACTTGCCATTCAAATTACGCTTGCTGTGGTAATGATGTTGCCTTTTTACCTTTATCACCACGAAAGTTTTCCTGTTGGTGTATGGTTTTGGAGCCACATTATTATTATTGCAATTGTCTTTACAGTCATTCCTCTCTTTCTGAGTTTATATGCACTTATTGGTATTCCATCCTCAACATTAGGGATTATCATTTACTTAAACCCGATAATTGCCTTTGCTGTGGCAGTATTATATTTCGATGAGCATATTACTACCCACCAGTTGTTAGCTTATTTATTACTGTTATTTGCAGTTTTCTTATTTAATTGGCACTTAATAAAAGATATATTTACTTTTAATAGAAAATAGTAATCAATTGTTTGCTTCAAATTTAGATACTCCACTGGTTTACTTAAAAGGCGTAGGCCCAAAGCGAGCCGAACTTTTGCAAAAAGAGTTGGGGATTGCTACTTACGAGCAACTTTTAAATCATTATCCTTTTAGATATATAGATAGAACTCGTTTTTATAAGATAAACGAGCTTAATCCTGATATGCCTTTAGTACAGGTTATTGGTAGAATTACCAGTAAGGAGGTTATCGGTGAGAAACACAAGAAAAGAATTGTAGCCAAATTTACTGATGATACCGGAACCATGGATCTGGTTTGGTTTCAGAGTCTAAAATGGGTAGAAGATCATGTAATGCGTGGCAGTATTTACATCGCCTTTGGCAAGCCTGCATGGTTTGGCAATAGCTTCAGCATTTCACATCCTGATTTAGAAACTTACCCCAGGCAAACCGGAATTACTGGTAACTTGACATTGCAACCCATTTACCATACCAGCGAAAAGATGAAGAAAGGTTTTTTGGATAGCAAAGGCATCCAGAAATTAATTCATCATATTATCGAGCTTCATATTAACGAAGTTCGGGAAACGCTGCCTGCTTATATCTTAGAAAAATATAAACTGATTAGTAGAAAAGAAGCCTTAATCCATGTTCATTTTCCGGCCAATACGGCTATGTTGCAACATGCAGAAAGAAGGTTAAAATTTGAAGAACTCTTCTTTATTCAGTTGCAACTTTTGCACAATAAACAATTGAGAAGTTTAAAGTTTAAAGGGGCGCTTTTTAATACCGTTGGAGAGCGAGTAAATACATTTTACAATACCATGCTTCCTTTTGATTTAACGAATGCGCAGAAGCGAGTTATTAAGGAAATAAGGATAGATACCCAAAGGGGAAGCCAAATGAACCGCTTGATACAAGGTGATGTTGGTAGCGGTAAAACTGTGGTTGCTTTGATAAGTATGTTATTGGCAAACGACAATGGTTACCAGGCCTGCATGATGGCGCCAACAGAGATTTTAGCTCGCCAACATTATCAATCGTTAGTTGATTTGTTGAAAGGAGAATTGGTTAATGTGGCTGTATTGACAGGAAATACCACAAAAAAACAGCGAAGCATTTTACATCAACAACTAGAAAGTGGCGAGATTGATATTTTAGTGGGTACACATGCCCTGATTGAAGATAAAGTTCAATTCATGAATTTAGGTTTAGTTGTTATTGATGAACAGCATCGTTTTGGAGTAGAACAGCGGGCAAAACTTTGGCGTAAGAATGTTATTCCTCCCCATATTTTAGTAATGACTGCTACACCAATTCCCCGCACATTAGCGATGACTTTATATGGGGATTTAGATGTTTCTGTAATTGATGAATTGCCTGTTGGAAGAAAACCGATAGAAACTAGGCATTTGTTTGAAGGGCAACGCTTGCGGATGTTTGGTTTTATGAAGCAAGAAATTGCTAAAGGTCGGCAGGTCTACATTGTTTATCCACTGATACGTGAGAGTGAGAAATTGGATCTTTTGCACCTAGAAGCTGGAGTAGAACAGATGAGGTTTGAATTTCCATTACCCAAATATCAGATCAGTATTGTGCACGGCCAAATGCCAAATGCGGATAAACAATTTGAAATGCAACAGTTTATTGATGGCAAGAGCCAAATTATGGTAGCTACCACAGTAATTGAAGTAGGCGTAAATGTACCTAATGCATCTGTTATGATTATCGAAAATGCAGAGCGATTTGGGCTTTCACAACTACACCAGTTAAGGGGGCGTGTTGGTCGTGGAGCAGAGCAGTCTTATTGCATTTTAATGTCTGGCAATAAGCTTGGACAAAATTCTAAGCTGCGGTTAGAAACTATGGTCAAAACCAACAATGGTTTCGAAATTTCTGAAATAGATTTACAATTACGTGGGCCAGGCGATATTACTGGGACACAACAAAGTGGAGTTTTAGAATTAAAAATGGCGAACTTGGCTAAAGACCAGGTTATTTTACAAGAGGCAAGAAATACTGTAATTGAACTTTTTGAAAAGGATGCGATGTTAGATTTACCAGAAAATCTATTACTTAAAAGCTACCTTCAAAAAAGAAGCAGGGCAATCGCTTTTGATAAGATTTCTTAAACCTCAAGCCCCTAAAGAGGCTTTTTACCACCTTAATACTTTGGTCAATTGAAAACAGAGCTTAATAAGTCCTTTAGGAGTTTGGGTTTTAATCCTCGTCGCTACCTGGTAAACTACCTGCACCACTATAAGCACCTTTACGGATAATTGGCATTTTTAAGTACTTGTACAATTCATCTAACTGCATTAAACTGCCATTGGTTAAATTGCCTAAGAAGATCACCACAATGTCTTTATCTAAATCGCGAACATATATATGGCGGAAACCATGCCACCAACCAGTATGGTAAACTACTTTGTCCATTCCCTTACCATCAAACATACGCCAGCCGTAGCCATAGTTAAAGTGACCATTTACAGGCTTGTTTCTGCCTTTATAAGCAGAATCTAAACTTTTTTTAGTAAGTAGTCTGCCGTTTTTTAAATATTTATCATAAAGTACTAAATCGTGTAGTGTACTATAAATGCCTTTATCGCCAACTGGACCATCTAAGAAATTTTGAACAACAGAGTATCTGAAACTATTACGATCATGACCAACTACATCAACAGGTATTTTTTCATATTCGGCTTTAGAATACACATGTGTGTTTTTCATTCCTGCAGGTTTAAAAACATTTTCCATCATGTATTGCGAGAAACGTTTCCCTGTAACTTTCTCCACAATTGCCCCTAATACCATAAAGTTAGAATTGTTGTAATGGAAAATTTTATCGGGTTTGGTATAAGGGTTTGGTTTTACATCTGCAATAACCTGCATTACTTCTTGGTTAGACACCCCTTTTTTCATGTCGCGTTTTTCTTTGCGCCAAATGCCATCAATAAAATATACATAGTTCATCATGCCGCTTCTATGAGATAAAAGCAGTTGAACAGTGATACCATCGTATGGGAAATTAGGGAAGAACTTTTTAACGTCGTCCGTTAACTTAAGTTTTCCGGCTTCTACTAACTGCATAATTGCAACACCAGTAAAAGTTTTGGTGATGGATGCCAACTCGAATTCTGAGTTTATTTTAAGGCTATCGCGATGAAGGTAATCTGCCCAGCCTTTAGCTCCTTGATAAATAATTTTACCTTTTTTGGCAACTAGCACATTACCATTAAAGTTGTATTTTTTATGGAGATTGTTTACAAAGTCAGCAATCCATTTGTCGCTTTTATCAGGATTATAAACCAGCAATAGGCTATCGGCTTTGTCATCTTCCTTAACTCTTACCTTTAAATCGGCTGCTGCTTTTTTAGCTTTTTCTTCTTTATTGGTGCAGGCTGAGAGCGATATAACGGTTAGCGCAAGCGCTGTAATTAATAGACGAAACTTCATGTATATTTAAAATACTGGTTTAAAAGTTCGCAAAATAGGGATTATTGCTTTTTTAAATGCAAAAGAGTTTTAAACATTAGCAATTTTGTAGCGCTTCAGGTTTTGAACTTGTATTTTTGGGGAATTTTCAGCTTTAGAAATGATTGTAAATTCAGCAGGATACTTTAATTATTCTTGAAATTGATAAGCTAAATCCTTTGCAATGCTTGTTTAACTGTTTCTTTGTTGGCTTTAGAAACAGGTATTTTTTGCCCGGTTGTTAAGAGTAGGATGCCACCATCTTCCTTTAACCAACTTTTTACATATTTTGGATTTACTAAATGACTTTGATGCGTTCTTAAAAAACCGCTGGGGCGTAGTAGATCTGCATATTCTTTTAGTGATTTAGAAACCAACAGTTTTTCGTTATTTGCCATAAAAAAATGAGTATAACTATTATCTGCTTCACAACGTATTATATCTGATAGCGGAATATATCTTATCTCATTTTGCATGGGCAAGGCAATCGTGCTCACATTCGTTTCGGGCTTTATGAGTTGCTGCAGTAAAAAATCGAGCTGAGAAGTATGTGTTTGAGATGCCAATTTCTGTGCTGCTTTATTTACCGCGGTTACTAGTTCATCAATGTCAACAGGTTTGAGCAAATAATCTAAGGCAGCAAATTTTACAGCTTGTATGCCATAGTGGTCGTAAGCGGTAACAAAAATAATCTCGAAATTACGTTTTGGAAGTTGTTTCAAAATATCGAAACCTGTGTGCTCGCCCATTTGAATATCCAGAAACACTAAATCTGGCCAATGTTTTTCAATAGCATCCACTGCATCATTTACATTTTGCGCTGTAGCCAAAATATTAACCTGCGGACAATGTTTTTGTAGCAATGCTCGTAGGTTTTCTAAGTTAGAGATCTCGTCGTCGATTAAAATTGCCTTCATTTTTATAACCAATCGGTTAATATTAAATTGATTTTAGTTCCGTTAACGCTTGACTGTATCGCTAAAGTAAAACGATTTTCTTTATAAATGCTATTTAACAGTTTAATTCTATTATTGCTTAAAGGAAGACCTAAACCATTGCTTTTCTTCTCGGTGTCGAATCCTTTCCCATTATCGCTAACTGTTAACAGCAAGTCATTTGCTTGTTCATTGAATGAGATGGTAATTTTTCCATCACTAGTTTTTTTTGATATGCCATGTTTTACTGCATTTTCTACAAAGGGCTGTAATAGCATACTTGGTATCTCTATGTTATCCAAATCCAGATTTTCGGAAACCTTAATTTCATAACTAAAGCCAAAGCGCAATTGCTCCATTTGAAGGTAATCATCTAATAAAGTTTTTTCTTGCGATAAACTAATCAGTTCCTTATCGTCAAGTACATTACGGGTTAATCTGGCAAATTTAGATAGGTATTTGTTAGCGTTGTCTATCTCGTTTTTATTCATCAAATTCTGAATGCCAGAGAGCGCATTGAACATAAAATGAGGGTTTAATTGTGAGCGAATAGCATTAAGTTGAATTTTAGCTGTGTTTTTTTGTTGCTCATTTTCTACTAGTTTTTTTTTATTTCTTTTTTTGATAAAGTATAGGATAACCAGAAAGATTAATCCTAAAGAAAATGCTACGATAAGCGCATAAATAAGAAGTTCTTTTCTGGTATAATTTTCTTCAGTTAAAGTGATAGAAAGCGTATGTCTGGTAGCATATTTCTCTATTTCTTTTGGCGAAATATTGCAATTACGGCAATTAGTCCAGTTAATAGATGGCTGAATAATAATTTCATAGTCTCCAGACTTTTTGAAAATGTTTTTATCGATTTTTATATAAGGCATAAGCTTATGATCTTCACTTATTATGCCTCCATATTCCCATGCAGTTGATTTAAAGATTATTTTATTCGTTTTCTTATTTTTTATGGTAGTGTTGTAGAGATAATCAATATCAGATACATCTTTTACAAGGGTTAGTTCATCGTCTTTTTCAGTGAGAATAAGGTTAGTTTTTTCTTTTGGGTCCTTGATCCAGCTGTAATCCACCCCTAAGTCTGTTTTGAAGCGCTTTGAAAAACCCTGGATTTTAGCTCGTGGAATGGGCTTTCCGTAAAACACGGATTTATCGATATCTTGAGCTTTTTCTATGTCATAAACCAGTGTTGTAATAATTTTACCTTTTATAGGGAAAGTACCAAGTGTTGTGGAACTAAATAATTCTTCATCTCCACCGGCGTTGGTATCTTTCAGTTGTGCAATGTCTATAGACTTATTTAGCACAATTGGTTTATCATCTACCAAAATTGTGTATCGATAGTTTTGTATTTTAATATTCTTTCTAAAATTAATCTGGATACTTACATTGTTTACTTCTGGTAGGTAATTAAAGGAGGTTTGAGGTAGATTTGGGAATATATACGAATAGAAGACATTATGAGCTGCGCCATCTACACGCATTAGGAGTTTTCCTCCACCCGGATATGTGCGAGAAAAGTCGTTATCTTTCTGCGCATGTACTGTTGATACGACTATAGTAAGGTAGATTAAAGTAAAGATGATTTTTTTCATGAGCATAAGTTTAATATTCATCAAACTTGTAATAATAATAGCGAAACCAAAATCATAAAAAAGTAATGGCATAGATTGGAATAGTGTAGGTATTGTTTGGTGCGGTATTTGAATTTTTTAGACTAGACTGTAGCGAACCTACTTCTCCTTAAGCATCCGATAAATATAGAATGTGCTTAACGCTTATCTGATGAAAAAATATAAAGCGTTTACAGCAAGCCATTAATCATTGCTTTGACCTCTTCATTTTCTGGGAATGCTGAAAATTTGTTGCTAAGGGTACCTTTTTTATCGTATAGCAAATATGATGGAATATATTCAAACTCAAATTTGGTCATTATATATTCCCATTGTTTATCATCCAAATAATAATGTTGGCTACCTATTCCTTTAATTTTTTCTTCCCAAAGTTTGCGGTCTGATGAACGGTTAGTTAGGTAAACAAAAACAATATCTTTGCCATGAAGCTCTGCTTTTACAGGTCTGAAGCGTTGCATAGCTTCTAAGCAAGGCCCGCACCATGTGGCCCAAAGGTCAATGAGAATAACCTTGCCTTTATGTTTGGAAACGATTGTTTCGATAATCTTTTCTGGCTCAACTGTAGAAACATCATTTATCACTACTGGAGATTTGAATTTATCTAATTCAGTAACTTCTTTGTTTTTTCTAAATAAAATTTTGGC
>Ga0247810_10000272_pt1 | contig 72531 bp, 63 predicted proteins | sample UWRJL119311C1_FD_179918 | JGI IMG/M metagenome (GOLD analysis project Ga0247810, IMG submission 179918) | Plant litter microbial communities from Arlington Agricultural Research Station in Wisconsin, United States - UWRJ-L119-311C-1 | ecosystem: Environmental > Terrestrial > Plant litter >...
GGCCGTGTAATCGGTACACTGGGTCTAACATTTAATAACTTCTCTTTAAGAAATTTATTTAATGGAGAAGCTTATAGACCTTTACCAAAAGGTGATGGACAGAAATTAAGTTTACGTGGACAAACCAATGGTAAATATTATCAATCTTACAGTTTCTCGTTTTCTGAACCATGGTTCGGAGGTAAAAAACCAGTTAGTTTTGGCTTAAGTGCATTTACCTCATTACAGTCAAATGGTTTAAGTGCTGGTGAAACTTCATTTCAGAAAATCCGTTTAAATGGTGTTTCTGTTAGTTTAGGTAGAAGATTAAAATGGCCAGATAACTATTTTTCTTTATCGCATGCGGTTAACTTGAACCAGTACATTTTGAATAACTACCCTGGATATTTATTTAGCACAGGTACCTCTTATAACTTGAATTTAACGCAAGAGCTTTCTCGTGACTCTAGAAATGGAAGTCAGATTTTCCCAACAGGCGGTTCTTATATTAAATTCACTATCCAGGCAACTCCTCCGTATTCTTTATTAAACAATATCAATTACGCAATAGCTTCTGATAAACAACGTTATAAGTTTACTGAATACCATAAATGGAAATTTGAAGCACAATGGTTCGAAACTGTAGTTGGTAAGTTGGTATTTAAAGGACAGGCTCAATTTGGTTTCTTGGGCAGTTACAACAAGGCAGTTGGAGAATCTGCATTCGAGCGTTTTAAATTAGGTGGTGATGGTATGCAAGGATTTGATTTCTTGCAGGGATCTGAACTTATTGCGATGCGTGGCTATTCTAACAACTCAGTTATTCCTGTTGGATCTAATCCAACAATTGCCCAAAGTTCTGGTAGCCCTATCTTTAATAAGTATGTGATGGAATTAAGATACCCAGTTATTGCTTCTCAATCTGCAACAGCATTTATGACGGTGTTTGCAGAAGGTGGTAATACATGGAATAAGTTTAGCGATTTTAATCCGTTCAATATTAGACGTTCTGTTGGTGTTGGAGCAAAGATATTTTTACCGATATTTGGTCTCCTAGGTATTGATTATGGTTATGGATTTGATAAGATCCCTGGTATTCCAGATGCGAATAAAGGACAGTTCCATTTCAGTATAGCACAGCAACTAGGCGGTTTTAATTAATATTTAATCACCTTTGAGGAATAAAATTATAACACACCAATGAAAAAAATTATTTTCGCTAGCTTCTTGCTCTTAATTGGATTAGGTGCATCAGCGCAAAAGTTTGCTTATGTTGATACTGAATATATCCTTAAGCATTTGCCAGACTATAAATCTGCTCAGACTCAAATTGAAAGTTTGTCGCAACAATATCAAAAGCAGATCGATGAAAGCTTTCTGGAAATTGACAGGATGTATCAAGCTTATCAAAAAGATCAGGTGTTATTAACTGATGACATGCGTAAAAGAAGAGAGAATGACATCATCGAAAAAGAGAAAAAAGCCAAAGAACAACAAAGACTTAAATTTGGCCCTGAAGGTGAACTTTTCCAAATGAGAATAAAGTTGTTGAAACCAATTCAAAATAAAGTAGCCACAGTTGTAGCGGAAACAGCAAAAAATAAGATTATAGATTTTGTTTTCGATAAAAGTAGCGAGTCTACCATGATGATTTATGCAAGTAGTAATTATGACATCAGTAATGATGTAATCCTAAGATTGGGATATAAACCAGGTACATTCGTAAAGTAAAACAAACCCACACTAATTATAAAACAATTATTAAGTAAAATAGAAAAATGAGAAAGTTAATTAACGTATTTTTTGTTGCAGCTGGATTATTGCTTACAGCAAATGTTGCAAGTGCACAACAGAAATTAGGGCACCTAAATTCTGATGATATTTATGCGGCAATGCCAGAAGCTAAAGCAGCTCAAGCTACTTTAGAAACTATGCAAAAGGCTAAAACTGCTGAAATCGATAAAATGATCACAGAATATCAAGCTAAACTTAAGGCAGCTCAAGAAAAAGAGAGAACAATAAGCGAAGCAAATAGAGAAGTGGTAACTAAAGAATTAATGACAGCACAAACTGAATTGCAGAATTTGGGAAAAAGAATTGAAGATGCACGTACAAAAGCAGCTAGCGATTTACAAGCTGAACAAGGAAGATTATTTCCACCAATCAACACCAAATTAGCTAATGCAATGACTGCTGTTGCTAAAGAAAAAGGTTTAGCTTATGTTTTTGATACTTCTGTATCTCAAGGTTTCAATAGCTTAGTTTATTTTGATGGTGGCGAGGACATTACTCCTGCAGTTAAAACTAAATTAGGTATCGTAGCAACTCCTGCTGCTGCCCCTAAAAAATAATTAAGATATAATTAATATCTTGCGGAATTGAGTGATGAGCTCAATTCCGCTTTTTTTTGCAAGCTGAAATTGAATATATGAGAAATCAATTGCCAATAGGAATTTTTGATTCGGGCTTTGGAGGTTTAACGGTTTTCAAATCCATAGCACAAAAACTGCCACAGTATAATTATATCTACCTGGGCGATAATGATCGTTCTCCTTATGGTGATCATTCTTTCGAAACTGTTTATCAGTTTACACTAGAGTGTGTCGAATGGCTGTTTGCCCAAGGCTGCGAATTGGTCATATTAGCCTGTAATACTGCTTCTGCAAAAGCACTCCGTAACATTCAGCAACTTGATCTCCCGAAGAAATATCCTAATCACCGCGTATTGGGTGTTATTAGGCCAACAGCAGAGGTAATTGGTAATTATACAACATCAGATGAGATAGGGGTAATGGGGACCCGTGGGACAGTTAATTCGGGTTCTTATCCCATAGAGATCAATAACTTTTTCCCCAGTCTTAATGTCCATCAGCAAAGCTGTCCAATGTGGGTGCCGATTATTGAAAATGGAGAACATTTAAGTGCAGGTGCAGATTATTTCGTTGATAAATATATCAAAGCATTATTGGAACAATCAACAAACATCGATTGTATCTTATTGGCCTGTACACATTACCCATTGTTAATTCCAAAAATAGAACATTATCTTCCTAAAGAAATAAAGCTGCTGGCACAGGGTGATATTGTTGCTGATAGCCTAGTAGACTATCTAAAACGCCATCAGGAAATTGAAAGTAAACTGGCTAAAAATGCAGCTAGAAGTTTTTATACCTCCGGCAATACCGACACTTTTAATGCGCAGGCATCGCTATTTTTAGGTGAAGAAGTGAACGCAAAAAAAGTATTTATTAAATAAGAAGGTTAACGTAGCTGTTGTAAAGCGTCTTGTTCACAATGACGAAATTGTTAATCAACTAACGTTCATAAAATTAACATTCAAATTACTTTATTGGCGGAAATAGAAACATTTCCTCCTAGGTTTTGAAATTTTAAAACGGTAAATTTGCGGCTCAATCATAAAACATGAGTGATCAGATCAAACACGAATGCGGAATAGCCTTTATCCGCTTGTTAAAACCTCTCTCATATTACCAAGAAAAATACGGTACGGCACTTTATGGACTCAACAAATTGTATTTGTTGATGGAAAAACAGCATAACCGTGGTCAAGATGGAGCTGGTATTGCTACTATAAAGTTGGACATGAAACCTGGCAGCCGCTACATTAGTCGCTACCGTTCAATGGCGCAAAATGCGGTAGCAGATATTTTTGGATATGTACAGAACAAGTTTGTCGACATCCAAAATGAAACCCCAGAACTCATGAAAGATACCGAGTTTCTGAAGCAGAATGTAAGTTTTATCGGAGAAGTGCTATTGGGCCATTTACGCTATGGTACCCACGGAAAAAATAGCATTGAAAACTGCCATCCATTTTTACGTCAGAACAATTGGATGACCAGAAATTTGGTTATTGCTGGTAACTTCAACATGACTAACGTTGACGAGCTTTTGGAACAGTTGTATGAGTTGGGTCAACATCCAAAGGAAAAAGCGGATACGGTAACGGTGCTTGAAAAGATTGGTCACTTCTTGGATGATGAAAACCAAGAGTTATTCGATACCTATAAAAAGGAAGGATTAAGTAATGTTGAAATTACACATAAGATTTCCGAAAAATTAAATATTGCCCACATCCTTCGCCGTTCGGCAAAAGATTGGGATGGTGGTTATACCATTTCTGGTATTGTAGGTAATGGTGACGCATTTGTACTACGTGATCCTTCAGGTATTCGCCCAGCATTTTATTATGCAGATGACGAAATAGTAGTTGCAGCTTCAGAACGTCCTGCCATTCAAACTGCTTTTAACGTCCAGATTAAACAGGTAAAAGAAATTGAACCTGGTTATGCACTGATCGTTAAAAAAGATGGTACGGTAACTCAAGAAATGTATCGCGAACCAGCAGAAAAGAGAGCCTGTTCTTTTGAACGGATCTATTTCTCAAGAGGAAGTGATGCTGATATTTATAAAGAGCGTAAAAAATTAGGCCATCTTTTAATTCCACAGGTATTAAATGCCGTTAAGAGCGATCTTAAAAACACTGTTTTTTCTTTTATCCCAAATACTGCAGAAGTTTCTTTTTATGGAATGGTTGAGGGGCTACATGAGCATGTTCGTGAAGTTCAGAAAAACATATTAATTCATAATAAAGAAGAGCTAGACAGTGAGCAGCTTAACGAATTGCTGTCTATGGCACCTCGTGTTGAAAAGCTGGCCATTAAAGACGTTAAACTGCGTACTTTTATTACACAAGATGCAGATAGAGGTGAGATGGTGGCCCACGTTTATGATACCACTTATGGCGTAATCAAAAATCATACAGATACCCTGATCGCAGTAGATGATTCAATAGTTCGTGGTACCACCTTAAAACAGAGTATCATCAAGATCATTGATAGGTTACACCTTAAAAAAATTATAATTGTTTCTTCTGCACCGCAAATTCGTTATCCAGATTGTTATGGGATAGATATGTCCAAAATGGGACAGTTTGTTGCTTTTGATGCCGCAATACAGTTACTTAAACAAAGGGGAATGGAACAGGTGATTGAAGAGGTTTATGAGAAATGTAAAGCATCTTTGTTATTGCCTAAAGAAGAAATTACCAATCATGTTAAAGAAATTTACAAGCCCTTTAAACAACAGGAGATTTCTGATCAGATTGCTAAGATCATCACGCCTGCAGGTACAGTTGCCGAAGTTGAGGTCATCTACCAAACTTTGGATAATCTTCATCTGGCATGTCCAAATCATACCGGCGATTGGTATTTCTCTGGAAACTATCCAACACCTGGGGGAAACAAAGTAGTAAACAAAGCTTTTGTAAACTGGAAAGAAGGAAATAACCAAAGAGCTTATTAATTCTTAATAGAATTTTACTGAAAATAACATAGAAGTTCGACATGTAATTGTCGAACTTTTTTTGTTAGTGACAATTTCAGATAACCCCTTATTGCTGGAAATATATTCCGCTAGTACCAAACTATTGCTCTGCATTGCTGTTTTTAAATAAAATCATTTGTTATGAAAAAGTTAGTCTTTGGTCTTGTGTTACTCATATTCGCAAGTTGTTCTGAAAGTAATCAGCAAAAGGTTGATAACGCTGTCAGTAAATCTAGCGATAGCTTAAAGTCAAAATTGAATAAATTAAATGATACGCTAAGAGAGGGTGCTAAAGATGTTATCAATAAGATTCCGAAAGTAAAGGTTGAAATTGAACGTACTATTCCGATTTCATTACAATGGATTAGTTTTGAGGAAGCCAAAGGAACTGCAAAAATAGCTAATGAAAAAGATGGGTGGAGAACAATAAAAGGTGAGCAAAACAATAAAGTCAATGAATTTCTAAAGATTGATGGCAAGATCAAACGAACTGATCAGTTTAATGTAGCATTTGAAGGTACAATTGTGACCTACATCAAAAGCAATAATGGAGGTAAACCTTGTGAAAAGACAGGGAAATTTAATTTTCTAAAAAAAGGAGATAGAGCTTATTATCGCCTACAACAAATGGAAAACTGCGCAGGAGGAAGACTGGTAGATTACGTTGATTTATATGATTTGGATAAAGTACTTTAACGATACTAATTAATACACTAATGAACCATTGAACAAATGAACTAATACTTAATAATAAGTATGATAGGTTTTATAAAGCAGCCAAATAGCGAATAAAATAATAATGATCCCTGCTATCTTGTTCAATTTCCTTAGGCTATCTTCCTTTATAAAATGTCTAAGTTTGCTGGAGTAATAACTTTTTAATCCATCAATGGTTAATTGTGTAGACATCGCAATAAAAAAGCAGAAGAGCTTTTCATTGAACATATTATTAAGCTTAACAGAGATGATACCGCTCACTATAATCCAGAACATTAACGTAGATGGTGTTAATATGCACATTAAAAAACCTTTGATTAGGTAGCCTCGTTTGTTCACCTTGATCAAGGTCTGGTCTTCGTACTTAATGGCAACTTTAGAATACAGATAATAGATGCCAACGGCCAACAAAAATAGTCCACCTATTATGCCAACATATTTATCGAAACTGGTTTGATATTCAAGAAATTGGCTTCCGAATAAAACGAGGCCGATCAAGACCACATCACTTATAATTACACCAACAGCTAGAGAGAAGCCAGCTTTAAATCCTTTCTCGATACTGGTTTTTATCATTGCGAAAAAAACGGGACCTGTTAAGAATGAGGAAATTGCTCCGGCGCCTATACCCAATAATAATGCTTCAAACATTAGCCTATCATATATTTTGTGCTAATATGCAATTTTTAAAGCTAAAATCTCCTCATTTTTTTCACTAAGTTTTCACGATTTTGTTTTAAAACAATGCGGATAGACGTTATTATGACGTTTATTTTAAATGACTAATTGTACAAATTACACTTTAGTAACCAATAAATTTTATTTATGTTTATCGAACTAAAATTTAAAAATAAACATGAGTTCAGAAAATTCACAAACCAAATGGGGGCAGTTTATACCCTTAGTTACTGTATTCTTTTTTTGGGGATTTGTAGCAGCAAGTAATGATATTCTTATACCGGTATTCAGGAAAGCTTTCGATTTATCACAGGCAGAAAGTCAGTTGGTTTCTTTAGCTTTTTATATTGCGTACACTGTAGGAGCCCTAATCTATAATGGAATCTCTGTGTTAATGAAACAGGATTTGGTAAATAAGATCGGTTATAAAAATGGTTTGGCCTTGGGCTTGGTTATTTCGGCCGTAGGTACATTATTATTCTATCCAGCTGCAAATACGGGCTCATTTCCGTTAATGTTATCTGGTCTGTTTATAGTAGCCTTAGGCTTTTCATTGCAGCAAACAGTTGCTAACCCATTAGCCATTGCACTCGGTCCAATTAAAACCGGTTCTCAACGGTTAACATTGGCAGGTGGGATCAATAACTTTGGAACTACAATTGGTCCTCTTATTGTAAGTTTTGCCATCTTTGGATCTGCGTCAAATGCAGAAAGCAATATCAGTATCGAGAGTGTGAAAATCCCATACTTGATTTTGGGCGCTGCATTTATCGCAGTTGCTATATTCTTAAAATTATCATCTCTTCCTGATAGGCCAGCACTAGTTGAAGCAAAGATAGATGACGATAAATCGGTTAAAGGTTCAGCACTAAAATACCCTCAATTAGTTTTGGGTATGGTTGCAATTTTTGTATATGTTGGAGTTGAAGTATCCACAGCAAGTAATCTACCAACCTATATGGAAGACAATCTCGGTTTTGCCATTAAAGATATTGCACCATACATTTCACTTTATTGGGCAAGTATGATGATTGGGAGATGGACAGGGGCTGTTGAAGCATTTACAGATAACGTAACTACCCAGAAAGTACTTAGGTTTGTTGCTCCGTATTTAGCATTTGGTGTCTTTTTAGCAGTAAATGCAATTGCAGACCATGATTTAAAACCTTTTTATGTTTATGCGGCTATTATTTTGGTATTGATTGCCGCAGATTTTCTTAGTAAAGGAAATCCAGCAAGAATGCTATTGATATTTTCTGCAATAGGTATCGTAGCATTGTTAGTAGGAATGTTTACTACTGGTTTGGTAAGTGTGTATGCGTTTACAAGCGTTGGCTTGTTCTGCAGCACATTATGGCCTTGTATCTTCACTTTAGCAGTAAGTGGCTTAGGTAAACATACCAGTCAGGGAAGTAGCTTCTTGATCATGATGATTATGGGTGGAGGAATTATTAGCTGGTTCCAAGGTGTTGTTTCTGCAAGTACAGGTATCCAATATAGTTACATCGTTGGTATTGCCTGTTTCGCTTATCTTGCATTTTATGCATGGAAGGTAAGTGGCATTTTAAAATCTCAAGGAATTAGCTTCGATTCGAAGATTTCTGGTGGTCACTAAATAGAATTTTAATAAAAAGAGGCTTCCTGATGTAAAACTCAGGAAGCCTTTTAATTTACCAAAATGGCAAAACAAGCTTTTAGCGAAATATTCATGAACCTGGCAACCGACCTTGCAACTCGATCACATTGTGTAAGAGCCCATGTCGGAGCAGTATTAACAAAAGAAACACGGATTATTTCAATTGGATATAATGGCCCTCCCGCAGGCACCCATAATTGTGATGAAGAATGGCCTGAAACCGGATGTGCAAGAGATAGTAAGGGAAGTTGTTCTTTAGCATTACATGCAGAAGAAAATGCCATACTCTATGCAATTAAAAATGGTTCGAAAATAGAAGGTGCTACCTTATATACCACATTGTCCCCTTGTATTGCTTGTGCCCGTTTAATCTTATCTTCAGGTATTAAAAAGGTATATTTTAAAGATTCTTATGCGGCTTATAAAGGGTTAGCAAGCGATGAAGGCGTAGACTTCTTAAATAGATTTGGTGTTAAGACAGAAGTTTTTGTGAAATAATTCTTTTTAATCTACTTTTGAGGAAAATGAATTATTTTAATTCATTAATAATGATTGCCTAACATCACTTTTGAAAAAGTATCTTAAATACCTTCTTCCTTGTTTAATATGGATTTCTTTGTCTTGTAACCAAGAACCAAGATCTAAATCTTCAATTAACCCAACCGATTCAGTAGTTGCTGCTTTTACATGGGATAATATTCCAAATGCGGAAAGAGATACAAGCGCAGTTTATCTGAATAAATTATTAGATCAAGACATTAGTAAGGCATCCAAAATTAAGCTATATGCTGATCTTTGTTATTATTACTTCACATTTAAAAAGAATTTGCCTAAAGGCTTGCTATATGCAGATAGCCTGATCATTTTTGCTAAAAAAACTGATCCTGATCTTTTTAGTAAAGAACTTTCTTTAGGTTACTACTCAAAAGGAGATATTCTCTTCGCATTGGGCAAATATGATGAAGCTTACGAAAATTATTATGCTGCCAAAAAGGTAATGGATGCAAAAAAAGATCGTTGCACCAGTGGCGATTACTGCTATCGAATTGGGATGATATTGTACCAACAGGGCAAATATGAAGAAGCCAGTTTGTTTTTTAAACAGGGATTTGATGAAACGCTATATTGCGAACAGAACTACGCCATTATTTATCGAGAGCAAGAATTATTAAATAACGTAGCCCTTTGTTTTGCGAGGTTAAATAAAGTAGATAGCGCATTAATTTCCTATCAAAAAGCGATCGATTTTATCGATAAGAATGATACCGTTGCAACTAAAAAGATTTCATTCGATGCCGCAAGAGGTGTAGTATACGGCAACATGGGTGCCGAATATATCAAGAAAAAAGACTATCCAAAAGCAGAAGAACTTTTACTGAAAAGCATAGCCATTAATATTCGACCAGGGTACGAAAATAACGATGCCGCACTTACCCAAATCAAATTGGGAAAGCTATATCTCCAAAATAATGAACTGGCAAAAGTCGGTCAGCTTCTCGAAAGTTTGAAAGTTCATGTAGAAAGATTAAATAATAAAGAAACAACAACTGCATTTCACTATCTATCGGCATTTTACTTGAATAAGCTAGGTAAAAATGACCTGGCATTTGAGCATCTATCAAAATATATGGAAATGCAAACCTCTTCACAAAGTCATTATAACGTAGTAAGGGAAACAGATATTTATGAGCGTTTTAAGAACCTAGATAATCAAAATGAAATTGATTACCTAAAGAAAGAAAAACAGCTCCAGGAAACTTATCTATATATTACCATCATTTTTTCGGTGATGGCAATTGTAATTATCTTGCTGATCTATTTCTATTGGAAGAAGTCGAGGAAAAGCGTCGAAATCCTTACCAAATTAAATGATAAGGTATCTTCCCAAAAAAGACAATTGGAAGAAGCATTTGAAGATTTAGAAAATAGCGATAAGGAAAAGGATAGTTTACTGCGGGCAGTTGCACATGATTTACGTAATCCAATAGGTGGAATTTCATCATTGGTAGGATTAATGATAGAGGAAGATACCGATGAAGATGTAAAATATCAACATCAATTGATCAAAGAAACTTGTTTAAATGCACTATCATTGATAAATGAACTCATTGAAGCAGCAGAAAACCAACTTGCTGATAAAGGGCTTAACAACAGAACATCGGTTGATTTTGTTAAATTAACCACTGATGCAATAGAACTGCTCAAGTTTAAGGCACAAGAAAAACATCAAAAGTTAGAGCTACAGAAACCGTTAGAGCCAATAGCCGTATATATAAACCGTGAAAGGATCTTAAGGGTAATCAGTAACCTGATCAGCAATGCGATAAAATTTAGCTACGATAGTACTACCATTAAAGTTGTACTCACCAAAAAAGGCGAACGCATTGAAATTGCAGTGATTGATAGTGGAATTGGTATTCCTTTGGCTTTACAACCTAATGTTTTTCAAATGTTTACCGCTGCAAAACGCTCTGGTACCAATGGAGAAAAATCCTATGGCCTAGGTCTCTCAATCTCTAAAAAGATCATCAATGAGCACAAAGGTGAGATTTGGTTTAAGTCAAATGAAAACGGCGGAACTACATTTTATTTCTCTTTGCCCTTGGCCTAAAATATTTGCATTGCATCAGAAAGACTTATGCTCTTCGCTGTCCTTACTCTTTGTTCTTTGCTCTTTAATCCTTGTTCTTTACTCTTTGCTCTTTAATCCTTGTTCTTTATTCTTTACTCTTTCTTCTTTCTTCTTTCCGCTTAAAGAGTTATCTTTGCCCATGCTAGAAAAAATCATCATTCTCGATTTTGGTTCTCAGTTCACACAACTAATTGCACGTCGCGTTCGCGAATTAAATGTATACTGCGAAATCCATCCATTTAATCACATTCCTGTCTTAGATTCAACTGTTAAAGGGGTAATTTTATCAGGTAGTCCTTACTCGGTCCGTCAAGAAGATGCACCTTTTGTTGAACTTAATTTATTTAAGGATTATCCATTATTGGCAGTTTGTTATGGTGCTCAGTTTATCGCACAACAAAGCGGTGGTGATGTTCAGGCATCTTCAACCAGAGAGTATGGAAGAGCAAATCTTAATTTTGTAAATAACGGTAATAAACTATTTAAGGGTATTAACATCGATTCTCAAGTTTGGATGAGCCATGGTGATACCATCAAAAGTGTACCAGAAAACTTTGAGATCATTGCCAGTACAGCTGAAGTTAAAGTTGCTGGATATCAAATTAAGGATACCCAAACTTTTGCTATTCAATTTCACCCAGAAGTTACCCATAGTATCGATGGTAAAGTATTGTTAGAGAATTTTCTGGTAGATATTTGCGGTTGTTCACAAGATTGGACAGCAGATGCATTTGTTGAAACTACAATCACTGCACTTAAAGAAAAACTAGGTAACGATAAAGTAGTGTTAGGCCTCTCAGGAGGTGTAGATTCAAGTGTTGCTGCCATATTATTACACAAAGCCATTGGCTCAAATCTTCACTGTATTTTCGTAGACAACGGTTTACTAAGAAAAGACGAGTTTGAAAGTGTATTGGAACAATACAAAGACATGGGCCTTAACATTAAAGGCATCGATGCAAAAGATCGTTTTTTAAGCCAATTAGCCAATGTAAAAGATCCAGAACTGAAGCGCAAAGCTATTGGTAGGGTTTTTATTGAGGTTTTTGATGATGCAGCCCATGAGGTTCAAGACGTAGTTTGGTTGGCACAGGGAACAATCTACCCTGATATCATCGAATCTGTTTCTGTTAAAGGACCATCAGCTACCATTAAATCTCACCATAACGTAGGTGGTTTACCAGATTTTATGAAGCTAAAAATAGTTGAGCCACTAAATACCCTGTTCAAAGATGAGGTAAGAAGAGTAGGTAAAACTTTGGGAATAGAAAGCTTCATCCTAGGTCGTCACCCATTTCCAGGACCAGGCTTGGCCATCAGGATTTTAGGTGATGTAACGCCAGAAAAAGTAGCAATTTTGCAAGAAGCTGATGCGATCTATATCAATAACCTAAAAGAAGCAGGATTATATGATAAAGTTTGGCAGGCAGGCGCTATATTTTTGCCAGTTCAGTCTGTAGGTGTAATGGGCGATGAACGAACCTATGAAAACGTAATCTGCTTAAGAGCCGTTGAATCTGTTGATGGAATGACTGCAGATTGGTGCCACTTACCATATCAGGTACTAGCAAAAATTTCTAATGAGATTATCAATAAAGTAAAAGGAATTAATCGGGTGGTGTATGATATTAGTTCGAAACCTCCTGCAACAATAGAATGGGAATAAAATAAATATATATTCAGTTAAATTCTTTCAATTCATAATGCCAATATTATGTGGCATATCTTTTGACAATAATTAAAGAAGAATATGAAAAAGTATACTGAATTTCAACTTTTGATATTGCTATGCGCAATTATACTTGGCTGTGCTCCGAAAATAACCTCGGTGCCAGCCAAGTCTAATCCAGAAAAAGCAGCAGCAGAAAAGATCGAAAAACCAATAAAGAAGTTTACCGAAGCCAATATCTCATTGATTATTCCTTTCAAGCTTAATCAAATCAACTTACAAACAGCAACAAAAGCGCAGATAGAGAAAACAGATATGGCCGTTGATTTCTATCAGGGTGTACTCTTGGGAATTGATTCGGCAGCCTCCATGGGCCTCAATTTTAAGCTCAACGTGCTCGATGGTCGTGATGAAAATACACAACTTTCAGCCTTGTTGAAAAATGAGAGCCTCAAACTTAGCAATCTGATTATTGGTCCAATTTTTCCAGAAGGCATTAAACATATCACTAATTATGCCATCGCAAATGATATCAATATCGTTTCGCCTTTGGCCGCTTCTAAGCCCAGTGATTTTAATAATCCGAAGCTGATTTCCATCGTCAATAATATTGACCAACATGGCGTTAAAATTGCTGACTATATAGCAGATCATTTCCAAAGTAACAACTCGATTGTAGTTTTAATTAATCCGAAGAAAACCGCAGATGAACAATTTGCAGCACCGATAAAAAACTATTTCAAACAGAAACATGCCTCCTTTGTTGTTCAGGAGTTTACCTCTGTTTATGCTTTTGAAACCAGAATGATCAAAGGAAAGAAATATGCAGTAATCGTATGTTCATCCGATGCCTCATTTGTAACCCCAAGCATTGATAAGTTATTCAAACTTAAAAATTTAAGAACTGGTGGATATGATATCGATGTTTTTGGACACCCAAATTGGATCAAACAAAACTATAATATAGACCAATTACAAGGCTTGAATGCTATTATAAGTACATCCTATAAAATAGATTATAAAAGTCCCGCTGTAATCAGCTTTATAAAAAAATATAGAGCCAAATATAATTTTGAGCCAAGTGAGTATAGTTTCAAAGGTTTCGATATTGCGTTTTATTTTGCCAAACTATTAACGAAACACGGGGTAAATTATCTTGACTTTTTAACCAAAGAGAAATATAAAGGGCTTCATAATTCTTTTCAATTCGAATATAACCCGAGGTATGGCTATTTTAATACTGGAATGATGCTATTGCAGTATAAAAATCTTAGTTTAAACGTAATTAATTAAAATTTCAATTAGAATACCGCAACTGCGGATTAAGGATTTATGAGAGTAGAACATCAGGTTAATGCATTTGAGAAAATCCTTAAGAGCTATGATGGCATCTTACCTTTGCACCGTCATTTGTTTACCTATTTCAAACAGAACAAACAGATGGGCTCGTCTGATAGGAGATGGGCAACAAGATATATCTATAGTTTTTTTAGATTGGGAAAAGCGTTAGAAAAGCTAGAGCCAATTAAAAGACTAGCCATTGCTGATTTTATGTGCAATGAAACACCAAGCTTAATCGTAACAAATTACCTGGCCGAATTGGCAGATTTTATCCAATCTCCACTTAATGAGAAACTAGTCTCAATAATTAAGTCCTACCCTGAATTTAAATTGAATGATGTTTTTCCCTTTGATGTTCAACTATCTGAAGGAATTGAAAAGAGCGATTTTTATCCATCATTTTTTATTCAGCCTAACTTATTCATCAGGATTAAAGAAACACATATCCAGGCTATCTTAAATCAGCTACAGACTAATAATATTACTGCTGAAGAAATATCAGACACAACCATAGCTTTGCCTAATGGAACAAAATTGGAACAGGTAATCAGCGACCCTAGATTGTATCAAATACAAGATTTATCTTCTCAAAAAACAGGGAAATACTTCGAACCCAAACAATATGATTATTGGTGGGACTGCTGTGCAGCATCAGGAGGTAAATCGCTATTGTTACACGATTTGGAACCTAAGATTGAATTACTGGTAAGTGATGTCAGGGAGAATAGCCTCAAAAATCTGCAAGAAAGATTTCAACTCGCAGGCATAAAAAAATACCAACTAAAAGTGATGGACCTGCTTCAGAACAATGATCAGATTTTACATCATTATGAATTTGATGGTATATTACTTGATGCACCCTGTTCTGGATCTGGAACTTGGGGTCGAACACCAGAAATGCTCTATCATTTCCAGAAGTATAAGGTAGAGAACTATGTCAAATTGCAAAAGGCAATTGCTGCAAATGTGCTTAAATATCTTAAGGCAGGTAAGCCATTAATTTATATGACATGTTCTGTATTTAAAGCTGAGAATGAAGACGTGGTTAATTATCTCATTACTAACTTTAACCTAAAACTGGAAAAGATGGAATTAATCAAAGGTTACAATGATAAAGCAGATAGCATGTTTGTAGCAAGATTAACTAGACAAACACTACCTAGTGATGGCTCTGCCAATGTCTAATCTTCTCTCTAAGGTATCTAATGCCTTCGAAAAGAATGGCTAAAGCGCCGATAATAGCCGTATATTGCTCGAAACTGTTCATGAGATGGTTTACGTTATTAAGACTAATATACTTAATTTTTGTTACAAACCAGTATTTGTACGGAATAATTTGATGGCAATAGCTAATAAAATTATCCCAAAAGCCTTTCTAAGAATATTTAATCCGGTTTTGCCAAACAGCTTTTCTAGCCTTGTAGTGTTTTTTAAAACGAAATAAACAAATAACATATTCAATAAAATCCCAACAATTATATTTTGTGTTGCGTATTCTGTTTTCAAAGAAAGTAAGGTAGTCATTGTCCCAGCTCCAGCAATAAGCGGAAATGCCAATGGAACAATAGATGCTGTTTCTGGGGTTTCATCTTTAAATAAGGTTAGCCCCAACACCATTTCCAATGCAATGGCAAAAATTACAAAAGAACCCGCAATAGCAAAAGACGATACATCAACACCTATTACATTCAATAAGGTTTTGCCCGCAAACAGAAAGATAATCATCAATGCGGTAGCAACAATTGCCGCCTTTTCAGATTCAATGTGTCCTGCCTTCTTGCGTAGCTCTATCACTATTGGAATAGAACCCAAAATATCAATAATCGCAAAAAGAATCATTGAGGTTGATAGTATTTCGCTAAAGTTAAATTCCATAATAATTTTCTTTAAATTTATATCAAATGACTGTTATTGAGGTTACCGTAATATGACGAGTTGATTAAAAATAAAACTGGGTTCTGATTGTTAATATATTGTCGTCTAAATCTGTTGCATAACTTGGAAGACTTGTCTTTTCATTTTTGATAATATCATAATACATTACAGCCTTTAGGTGCGGATTAAAATGGTGCAAAAACCCAAATCCAAAAGTGTCAAATCTCACATCAGCAGCAGAAAACCCATTAGATGCAGCTACTTGCTTGCCACTAATTTTTGTATTAGGATCATACCAGTCGTATTTAAAAATCAATTGATTATCTGTGCTATTTAGGGTCTGGACAAAAGTAAAATAGGCCCCATTAAAGTTTCTCGTATAATAGGGGAGTTTAACCGAATTCTTATCAACAGGTATTGTAGTGGGAGTGTTACTCGCTGTAGAGGTACCCGTTTGCAATCCCATAATAAATTCTGCCCTCAACTCGGATTTCCAGCTTTTCTTCTGCGTTGCCAGCTGTATATCCGCACCGTAATATTTTCTTGGAGCAATTTTATTCAGATTGCTAGCCGCCGAATCCTTCAGCATCGCCCACGAGCCATTTAATTTTTGGAGACTATACTTAACTGGTAGTTGATGATTTAATCCGCCAAGCAAGGTGCTAATGCCCCCAGAAATGTTAATAGGAAGCTTCTTAAATGCATAACTTTTATGGCTTAGCCTGAATACGAAATCCTTGCTATTGTCAAATTCTTGCGGCCCAGAAAGCCCCTGTCCATTATAAATTCCCAAATCAAATTGGATATTCCTTAATTTAGCGTTTTTCTGACGTGGATTTAAAGTAATCATTAAACCCAGATCCCGCTCAGTTTTCATTAAAATCTGAGACATTCTTCCCCTTTCAGGCGCTTCTCTATTTGAGGATGAGAGCTGAAGCTCATTTCCAAATGGCCTACCAAATAGACCGGCAGTAAATGAAAATAGTTGCCAGTTGTGTTCGTAATATCGTCCCCAAAAATCTCTTACATTTACACCTTGCTCTGTTCCATCAAATTGAAAAACAAAATACGTTGATGGTGTTCCGTCACTATTCAATAAACTATAATCGGCCCGTAAACGACCACGTCTTAATCTAAATCTGTTGTTGGTAAACTCCCCAAAATTACCGCCCTGATATTCCGCTGGTGCACCCTTCGATTGTGCATACTGGAATTGTGGTTGCATATAACCGCTAAATGAAACTGCCCCATATTTTTTGGAGATCACTAGCAAATTATTCACAGTCGTAGAATCTAAGATATCATTAATCGTTCGCTGTGATCTGGCAATAAAATGGATGCCACATAAGCAAATCATTAAAGTAAGTATTCTTAAGCTCCGTTTGAAAATTGTCATGAATAAGGTTTTTGCAAAAGTAAATCATATTTATAGATCAATTTACTTTATTTTTTAATTGCATGAAAACTTTATGTTTAGAGAGCCCGAAAGTCCGGAAGTCCGAGAGTCCGTTCCCCTCATACTTGCATAAGCAGACTGTAAAGGAATTGGTATCCAAAATCCTTTAATCTGTGGCAAAGAGGGTCAGGAAGTCCGTTGCACTCATATTTGTATAAACAGACTATAAAAGCCATAGTATCCAAAATCTGTGGCTATAATTTAGCTTAATAAAATAACAATCAAAAAAATCTGTGTATCTGTGGCTAATAGCCCCTTAGTCTGTGTCCCCAGCCTCGTAACCTATAACATTTAACCCATAGCTCATCTGTGCATCTGTGGCAAAAAAGCAAACAACCTTAGTTCTATCCAACAAAAAAGGCTTCCCGAACCCGGAAAGCCTTTTCTACTCTTAATAATCTTAACTATTTTTTATCAGGATTATTCAAATGAGAATTCTTTCTGCTATATCCGAAATAGATGACAAAACCTATAGCTAACCATCCAAATAATCTCAACCAGTTTGTCCAGCCTAATCCAAAGATCATTGCGCCACAAACAATAACACCCAATATTGGTACAAAAGGAACCCAAGGTGTTTTAAATTGACGAGGCAAATCTGGATCAGTTTTTCTAAGGATAATTACCGCAATACAAACTAACATAAACGCAAATAACGTTCCTATACTGGTCATGTCTCCAACAACATCACCTGGAATAAATGCAGCAAATAAACCTACAAGTACTAAAATGAATAAATTCGCTTTATGTGGTGTTTTGTATTTAGGGTGTAAATCACTGAATATTTTTGGTAATAAACCATCTTTACTCATCGAATAAAATACACGACTTTGTCCTAAAAGCATTACCAAGATTACTGAAGAAAATCCTGCTAAAATTGCAACGGTTACTAATTTAGCTAACCATCCGTATCCTGGCATATAATCAAGAATTGCAGCAACTACGGAAGCTTCGCCACCTTTAGTTCTGAAGAACTCAACAGGAGCAATCCCGGTTAATACGTGTGCAAATAAGATATACAATACAGTACAAACTGCCAATGAGCCTAAAATCCCGATAGGCATTGCCGTTTTTGGATTTTTAGTCTCCTGAGCTGCAGTACTTACCGCATCGAAACCAATGAAAGCAAAAAATACCGTGCCTGCAGCACCCAATATCCCCATAATACCGCCATAACTATGGCCAATACCAGCACTGTCTACATAGGTAGTTGGCTCAGGAATATATGGAACATGGTTCTGTGCATTGATAAATCCCCATCCTAAAATGATGATCAAGATTACGATAGCCACTTTAGTGATTACAATAATTCCATTTACGAATGCAGACTCTGAAGTTCCTTTGATTAACAATAAGCTCAATAGCGCTACGATCACCAAAGCTGGTAAATTCATAATTCCATTTACTGTTCCATCAGGATGTGATTGAAAAGGAGAATGGCACCACTCGTATGGTATCGGAGAAACATGTATCACCTCTACCAAAAGTTTATTTAAATATTCGCTCCATGCAATCCCTACAGTTGCCGCACCTACGGCATATTCCAATACCAAATCCCATCCAATTACCCAAGCCATTAACTCACCCATAGTAGCGTAAGTATAAGTATAGGCACTACCAGAAATTGGAATAGAAGAAGATAACTCCGCATAGCACAATCCCGCCAAGGCACAACCAATGGCCGCTATGATAAAACCAATAGTTACCGATGGACCAGCATTTTGTGCCGCTGCAGCCGCAGTACGTACAAATAAACCTGCCCCAATAATTGCCCCAATACCTAAAGCAACCAAAGCACCAGCGCTTAAAGTACGCTTTAAACCCTTACCAGACTCACCCGCCTCTTCAAGCAGCAAGTGCATCGGTTTTTTAATAAATAAACTCATGTTATAGTTTTTGTTTAGTTTAAAATTCAGTTTCAAACATAATTAAAATTATGCAAAAATAAAGGGGATTTTTATATGAAATCCCCTTTACTTAGTAACATTTATGATTTAACTAACGATTATTTATAGTGTCTGTCGCATTTTTTGCAGTATCAGCCAAATTATTAACAGCAGAATCAATCGTTTTACGAATATTTTCTGTTTTTTGAGCCTCTACAGCCTTCGAAACATCAGTTGAACTTACAGCAATATAGGGCGCAATTACCAAAGAAACAATCGACATTAATTTGATTAAAATGTTCATTGATGGCCCTGAGGTGTCTTTAAATGGATCTCCAACAGTATCTCCAGTAACAGATGCCTTATGTGGCTCCGATTTTTTATAATACATTTCTCCATTGATTTCCACTCCTTTTTCGAATGATTTTTTAGCATTATCCCAAGCACCACCAGCATTAGATTGAAAAATTCCCATCAATACACCAGAAACAGTAACGCCAGCCAATAATCCACCTAAAACTTCTGGACCGAAAATGAATCCAACAATCACAGGCGTAATCAAAGCAATAGCACCCGGCATCATCATCTCGCGAATAGAGGCCTTGGTAGAAATAGCTACACATTTTTCATATTCTGGTTTCGCCTTATACTCCATAATCCCAGGAATTTCCCTGAACTGTCTCCGAACCTCCTGAACCATATCCATCGCTGCCTTTCCAACTGCTTGAATACACAATGCTGAAAATACAAAGGGAATCATACCGCCAACAAATAAACCAGCTAAAACAGGCGCTTTGTAAATGTCGATAGCTGTAATCCCAGCAATCCCAACAAAAGCCGCAAATAAAGCTAAAGAGGTCAATGCCGCAGAAGCAATCGCGAAGCCCTTGCCAGTTGCGGCAGTAGTGTTACCAACCGCATCCAAATTGTCTGTTCTTTCACGAACCTCTGGTGGCAGTTGGCTCATTTCGGCAATCCCGCCTGCATTGTCCGCAATAGGTCCAAAAGCATCAATTGCCAATTGCATCGCAGTCGTAGCCATCATTCCTGCAGCAGCAATAGCAACCCCATACAATCCCGCAAAATAATAAGACGCCATAATACCACCAGCCAATACCAAGATAGGGATAACCGTAGATTTCATTCCAACAGACAAACCCGCAATAATGTTCGTAGCATGCCCTGTTGATGATTGTTGGATAATAGAGTTAACTGGACCCTTGCCCATCGCCGTATAATACTCTGTCACAATACTCATAATCGTACCCACTACCAAACCAACAATGATGGCGTAAAAAACATTCATACTCGTAAACTCATAACCGCGTAAGCTCAAAGTCGGAGGAAGCATCCATTTTACAATAAAAAAAGAAGCAATCGCCGTAATTAAAATAGATGACCAGTTGCCCAAGTTTAAAGCATTTTGAACATTGGATTTATCATCTTTTATCGTTACAAACCAGGTTCCAATAATAGAAAAGATAATGCCCAAACCACAAATCACCATAGGTAATAAGATTGGAGACATCCCGCCAAATGAATCAGTTTTCGCATCAATTTCTTGACCCAAAACCATCGTTGCCAAAATCGTCGCTACATATGACCCAAATAAATCAGCACCCATTCCTGCAACATCACCAACATTATCGCCCACATTATCTGCAATCGTTGCTGGATTACGTACATCGTCTTCAGGAATTCCTGCCTCAACTTTACCAACCAAATCTGCGCCAACATCAGCAGCCTTAGTGTAAATACCGCCACCAACACGTGCAAACAGCGCAATAGATTCAGCACCCAAAGAAAAGCCGGTTAAAACTTCAATTGCAGTTCTCATGTTTACAACACTTACAGTACCATCAGTACCAATCACGTTAAAATGAGCCAAAAAGACAATGAATAAGCCACCTAGGCCTAAAACTGCTAAGCCAGCTACACCCAGGCCCATTACGGTGCCGCCAGTAAAACTGACCTTTAATGCCTGCTTAAGACTTGTTCTGGCTGCTTGTGTAGTGCGTACATTGGCTTTAGTTGCCACTTTCATGCCGATGTATCCGGCAGTGGCCGAAAAAACAGCGCCGATTACAAAAGCCACAGCAATGATCCAACTGGAGTGAATTTCTTTGCCGTTAATTTCTGTAATCGTGCCCGAGTAGGCGAGCAATGCTGCAGCAAAAACTGCAAAAATGCTCAGTACCTTCCATTCAGCCTTTAAAAATGCCATTGCACCATCAGCAATATAACCCGCAAGTTCTTGCATGTTGGCATCTCCAGCATCCTGTTTGGTTACCCAAGCGCTTTTAATAGCCATAACCAGAATGCCGATTATGCCCAAAAGCGGAATGGAGTAGATTAAATTGTTCTGTAAAAAGTCCATATTTTAAGTTTATATTTAGTTGTAAGTGCAAAATATAAAATAATATAAGGGTAGCAAAAATAATATCAATTTTTTATCTCAATGATTGCTAGTGTTTTCCACATCTACCCAACAATCTCAATATGCTTAATATCCCTGCTATTTTTTTTAATCCATTTTTAATATATATTAGCCAACATAAACCACAAAAACTAACAAACAAACTAAACTAAACATGGAAAATCAACAAGAAGCTGGTGCTTCTAAACGAAAATTAAGCTTTTTTGATGGAGCAATGCTCGTGATGGGTTCGATGATCGGAAGCGGTATATTTATCGTAAGCGCCGATATTATGCGAAATCTAGGTTCTGGTTACTGGTTAATTGTGGTTTGGGTAATCACCGGAGTAATGACAATCGCCGCCGCAATTTCTTATGGAGAACTCTCTTCCATGTTCCCTAAAGCTGGCGGACAATACACCTATCTAAAGGAAATCTTTGGTAAAATGATGGGATTTCTGTACGGATGGGGGCTATTTGCCGTAATCCAAACAGGTACTATTGCCGCCGTTGCAGTGGCCTTTGGTAAATTTACAGCTTATCTGATCCCCTCCTTAAATGATGCTGCCCCGATTTTTCAAAGTGGTGGCTATAAAATTACATGGATCCAGATCTTGGCAATCGTCATCATCTTCATCCTTACCTATATCAATACAAGAGGTGTTAAAGGTGGTAAATTATTGCAGAATGTATTTACCGGTTCTAAAATTATCGCTTTAATTGGCCTGATCGTTCTGGGTTTCCTTTTGGTGAAAAGTAATTTTTGGAGTGAAAATATGAGCTACGGATGGAAGGCCTTCAATAACCTGAAGACTGATGCCAATGGTAATCTCTTAAAGTCTGGATGGGAATCCATTTCCGGGATGACCATAATGGGCGGAATAGCAGCTGCAATGGTAGGCTCGGTGTTCTCGAGTGTAGCTTGGGAAAACGTAACTTTTGTTTCAGGTGAAATGGAAAATCCGAAAAAGAACATTGTACGTTCCATGGTTTTTGGTACCACAGCAGTCATAGCGCTTTACCTATTGGTTAATTTCATCTACCTCAATACATTAAATAGAGATGGCATCGCCTTTGCCCCAAATGATAGAGTTGCAGTAGTAGCTTCTGAACAAATCTTTGGAAGTGGTATTGGTACAATTATAATGGCCGTGCTAGTGATGATCTCCACCTTTGGTTGTATTAATGGACTAGTTTTAGCAGGTGCAAGGGTTTTTCAGACCATGGCACAAGATGGAATGTTTTTTAAAGCCGCTATCCAAAATAATAAAAAGGGAGTTCCTGAAAAATCACTTTGGATGCAGGGCATTTGGGCCGCAATTTTATGTCTAAGCGGACAATATGGTAACCTATTAGACATGATCTCCTTTGTAATTGTGCTATTTTATATGATTACCGTTTTTGGTGTAATCTATTTGAGAATCAAACAACCTAATCTGGAAAGACCCTATAAAACTTGGTTGTATCCAATTACACCAATGGTTTACTTAATCATCGGAGCTGCATTTTGTATTTTGCTCCTAATCTATAAACAACAATATACTTGGCCAGGACTTGTAATCGTTTTACTCGGACTTCCCATTTATTTTTTCATCAATCGGAAAAAGGAAAACGTCTAGAATTAGATATTTACAGGATAACTTAGAACTGAAATAGATCAATGGTGGCTCGCTAAATCCGATATATCGATAACAATTAATCGAAAGAAGGTTTTCTAGCCCATTAATGTCTTTTAGGCATCCAAACCATGAACTATCAACCATGAACTATGAACCATCAGCTATTAATCCTCTAAAATCATAATCAAGTCTTTTTCATCTTGTTCATAACAAGGTATCATTCTTATTCGTATTTTTGCAGGAATGGGAACTGCACTGGATTCGGGGATAAAAGGCTATAGAAGCTATGGTGTACACTTGCGTGAAAAATATAATGGGCAGCGTGTATTTAAGGTAATTGTTGATGGTGGTTTTACCTGCCCAAATCGCGATGGTAGCAAAGGCTATGGCGGATGTACCTATTGCAACGTAGACTCCTTTACGCCAGAGCCCTCTCGGAAAAATCCTAAGATCAAGGACCAATTGGCCGAAGGTATGTCACGTGCAAAAAACTCCTATAAAGCTGATAAATACATCGTTTATTTCCAGCCCAACACAAATACCTATGCCCCGGTACATTATTTAAAAATGATGTATGATGAAGCTTTGTCCGTTAATACAGAAGATGTAGTAGGTTTTGCAGTTGGTACCAGGCCAGATTGCATAGATGCAGAAAAAGTAGCCCTCTTAGAAAGTTATACCGATCGTTTTGATGTAGATCTAGAAATGGGCATGGAGTCAATCTATGATGAAACCCTTGATCAGATCAATAGAGGATGCAGTCATGGAGAATTTGTTGCCGCAGTACAACTACTGGAAAATACCAAATTAGAACTCTGTGTACATACCATTTTTGGCTTCCCTTGGGAAACAAGAGAGATGATGTTAGGTTATATCCACGAAATCAATCGTTTCCCTCAAATTAAATTTGTAAAATTTCATCATCTTCATATCGTAGAAGGTTCGATCATGGGGGCTAAATACAAAAAGAACCCATTTAAACTATTTACACTGGAAGAATATACTGACTTGCTTTGCGAATTGATCCCTCTTTTAAGACCGGATATCGTAATTCAGCGCCTTTTTGGTATTTCAGATTGGGATTTATTAATTGCACCAAACTGGGGATTAAATAAATCTGCTATCCAAACCCATATAGATAAGGAAATAGAACGTAGAGGGGTAACCCAAGGATCGAAATATATCGTTTAAACCACATAGTTTTCCAAAACCTATGTGGCGAATAGTTTAAGAAAACTACACTAAGTGACCTAAAATCCCCCCACTTTATCTACCATATACCTACCTTATAGCTACCTTATAGCTACACTTTACCTACGCCTTACCTGTTTTCCATATAGATTTTGGTAATTCTGTTGGTTTCAGAATCAGCTATTATACACTAAGTCCGCCATTTATAGCTAGTTTGAGTTGGGTAGGGATATTATAATCGTTTAATAACCATTACTAAGCCTCACAACAATGCTTAAACGACTCTGCCAGCTTTTGGCTTAAGCCCAGGCTATTGCCTATGCTCCATTAGCTTATCGACCTTTTCTACAACGTTCCAAATAACTGGATCGTCTTCTTCCTCCTAAATTCAAATATCTCATTGATCTTGTTTTTTACTAAAAAGGCATGTGCAAATTGTCCTAGAATACCAAAAGGTAAACCGTAAGATAAGATGTCTGTCATCTCAACTCCACCTGGTATAGCTTTAAAATGATGTTGATGATGCCAGAATTTAAAAGGGCCAAAGCGCTGCTCATCTATAAAATACTGCAAAGGCGCTACTTGCGTGATTTCTGTCATCCAATTTAGCTTAATCCCCGCAATAGGAGAGACCTTATAGGTGATGATCATGCCTGGATACATCTTCAGGTCTACGTCTTGCGATGAAGTAACATCAAATGCCATATCATCGGGTGTAATCTGTGCTAAATTATGAGGAGAAGAAAAGAAATCCCAGATTTTTTCTAAAGGTACAGGGAACCGTTGGCTGAATTTAAATTGATAAGATTTCATAGGTTAAAGATACAATTTCCTTCACTATTTAAAATGTCATAAATATGAAGCTGAAATTTAGATATGATTTATCAAAGTCGTTAAAATTGGGGTTTTTTAATATGAATTTCGAAAAAATTAGCTTATTTGTGTGGTAAATTGTTTCGTATTATTGTTTTTTAGCTGTTTTTTGGCTTTCGATTATATATTTTGAGTTATTATTTGTTAATAATGATAAATTTTAAAAAAATTAGTAAAATTTATGACATTATTTGAAAATTTATCGATAGTTTTAGTCAATTAATCAAAAATAAACTATTAAAAAACAAAAATTTATGGCAAAAGTTTTATTTAAACAGTATGCTCCATTTCTAATCTTAATGGCAGTCGCAATTTTAGCGATATTCATTCCACCCCTTACAAATTTTGACGAAGGGAAATACAATGGGGCAGATATCGCTTTTATTTTAATCGCTGCGGCCTTGGTATTCTTAATGACACCAGGTCTTGCATTTTTCTATGGCGGTATGGTTCATCGTAAAAATGTACTTTCTACCATGATTAAAAGTGTGGTAGCAGCAGGAGTGATCACCGTACTTTGGGTAGTGGTTGGTTTTAGCCTTGCTTTTGGAGATACTATTGGTGGTTTCATTGGAGATCCATCAACATTTTTATTTTTTAAAGGTGTAAATTCTGGTTTACCAAAACTTCAAGATGGTGCAGATCTAACCATTCCACTTTCGTTATTCGCTGTATTCCAGTTGATGTTTGCAATCATCACGCCTGGACTAGTAGTAGGTGCTGTAGCTGAACGTATTAGATTTACTTCATATATTTTGTTTATCGTATTGTTCGCAATTTTTGTTTATTCTCCATTGGCACACTGGACATGGCATCCAAATGGTATGTTGTTGAAAATGGGCGTGCTTGATTTTGCTGGTGGTACCGTAGTTCACATTTCTGCTGGTATGGCCGCTTTAGCTGGTGCATTGGTATTAAAACGTAGAAAATCACACTTGGAACACAAAGAAGTTCCACCTGCAAATATTCCTTATGTATTAATCGGAACTGGTTTGTTATGGTTCGGTTGGTTCGGTTTCAATGCTGGTTCTGCATTAACTGCAGGTAGTTTGGCAGTTTCTGCTTTCTTCACTACAAACGTAGCAGCTGGTGCCGCAGGTTTATCTTGGATGTTCTTTGATGTTGCTAGAGGTAAAAAACCTTCAGTTTTAGGCTTCTGTATTGGTGCTGTTGTAGGTTTAGTTGCAATTACGCCTGGTGCAGGTTTTGTAAGCATTCCTTCAAGTATATTTATTGGTGCCTTTGCTGCAGTTGTATCGAACCTAGTTGTTTCTTGGAAACAAAAAACTAGCCTTGATGATACATTAGACGTATTTCCTTGCCATGGTGTAGGTGGTATCGTTGGGATGTTGTTAACTGGAGTATTTGCTACTAAAACAGTAAACGCTGCAGGTGCAGATGGTTTGTTGTATGGTGGTGGAGAATTCTTCTTTACTCAAGTAAAAGGAGCTCTTATCGCTGTAGTATTTAGCTTTGTAGTTTCATTCATCATCTTCAAAGTAATCAACTTGATCCAACCAATCCGTGTAACTTCTGAAGAAGAAGAAGAAGGATTAGATGCAAGTCAACATAATGAAAAATACTCGCAAGGTACATTGATCGTTGCTGGACAAGAAGTTCCAAACGTATAAAAAATATCCGGTTTAAGTAGCTCACAATCTGCTTAAACCGGTTTTGCCACTCCTCACAAAAAACAACTGTTCTAGATTTTAACGCAATAATTTTTCAATTATGAAAATTAAATTTATCCTGCCTATGCTTGCCATAGGTTTCGGTTCGGCTGCCTATGCGCAAGAAACCGCAACTCCATTACAAATCTCAGGTTCTGTTGATACTTATTTCAAGTATGATTTTGCAAAAACAGGAAATATCAACACGTCTTTTGCCAATGAACAGAATTCTGTATCCCTTGGTATGATTGATCTTGCCCTAAAGAAAACAACTGGTAAAGCTTCATTTGTAGGTGAATTATCATTCGGGCCTCGTGGCCAAGCGCTATCTCTGCCTAACGCTGCAGGTGGTTATGATGAAACAGAAAATAGCTTTCATATCCAAAACTTATATGTAAATTATGCTTTTTCTGATAAGTTTAGCATGACAGCTGGTTATATGGGAACATTTATTGGTTATGAAGTGATCTCTCCGGCAGCTAATTTCAATTATTCGACTTCTTATCTATTTAGTAAAGGGCCATTCCAAAATGCAGGAATAAAAGGAACATATGCCTTTTCTGATAAAGTTAGCTTGATGGTTGGCCTATTCAATGAATGGAACCAATATACTGCCACTCGTGGAGTTTCGAGTATTGGTGGTCAGTTAATGATTTCTCCTGTTGAGGGATGGACGGCTTACATCAATGGATTGCATGGACTGGATGCTTACGGAAGCTATAGTACAATTATCGATTTAACCACTGCTTATCAAATTACCGATAAAGTTAAAATCGGATTAAATGCAGCGGATCTTAGTGCAGGTGATGATGAATTTGGTTACTCAGGCGTTGCTTTGTATCCACAATATGCATTTACACCAGCTGTTGCATTGGGTTTGAGAGCTGAATATTTTAATTACAAAGGTATATCTGGTGCTCCAGATGCAAGTGTAACTTCATTTACCTTAAGTGGAAATATCAAAGCTGGCGGGTTAACTTTTATTCCAGAAGTTCGTTTGGACAATGATAAAAAGTTATATGAGGGTTTTGTTAAATCCAATTTAGCAGCTACTAAAACTGCAACTCAATTCTCTTTAGCGCTTGTTTACGCTTTTTAATAAACCATACTTAATTACAAACGCTCTGATTTATCAGGGCGTTTTTTATATATTTAACCTATGAAGTTGATACTAAGTTTTGCCATCTTGTTAAGTTGTATGATCAGTGTGAAAGCACAAACCGAAAACAAGCTACCAGTAGATGATCGTGGGAAGTTGATCTATTATGAATTGGTCGACTTAAAAAGCACGCCAAAAGATTCGCTTAAACTGAGAATTGTTAATTACCTTAAAAAGAAAAACTCAGGTCTAAAATTCAAAACGATAGTAGGAGATACCTCTTTTATCGCAACTGGGAAAATCATCATCAGCAAAACATTGTTGGTAATGTCTCATCCTTCTGGAGAAGTGTTGTACAATTTTCAAGTTGAAGTTAAAGATGGAAAATATAGGTTTTGGCTAACAGATTTTAATTTTATACCCTATCAACGTGATCGATATGGGAATTTCGTTCCAAGTACTAACGTAGGAATACCTCTAGAAGAAAACCCTGGAAAGTTAAACGCCTCTCAGTGGAAAGAGTACTTAGAGCAAACAGCAAGTTACGCCAAAGATTTTGGTGCTAAGTTTAAGTTGTACATGGCTAGTAAAACTCATGTTGCTGTTCCCGTTGCAGAAAATAAAGTAGTGAAAAAAACATGGTAGCTTTCTTACATCTGATTTCTTTAGGATAGTTAATTGTTAATGAACCATTTTATCTGCACAGGTAGAGCTAGCAAAGGCTTCTGGTTTCGCTTTAAAAATGAAGCCCATGCTTAAAATATATCCCATTGCCTCATTTAGTGCTTTGTTAGATTTAAACATCGGATTAGTGTTAATATCCGCATGAACTTCTAAGTCTACATCATATAAATCTAAAAGATCGCAAATAGCATATGCAGTTTCAATTGATTTTTGCACTTCAACCAACATTCTTTCTTTAATTCCCATTTGTTGGGTGGTTTTTTCCTGCGCGATGTACATAAACCCGCCATGGTGTTGCCTAAGCAGTACAATTACCGTTGCAAAATCTGTTAATGCGCCTTTTACTTGTGAATCGGTGCCAATACAAACTTTTAGCTTGAATCCCTTTTCGGTTTCTCTAATTATTGCACTTTCAACTTCTTCCAAGATTGAAGAATGGATAATCTCGCCACTAAATTTTTTCCAGGTCATAAGTTAGCTATGTTAAGAATGATGCTGATCGTTTCATTGTAGAAGAAACCCGTAATCAGTTTTCCTAAATTTAAGTGCTTAATGTTAATATTGCTTTAAGTTAATGTGGTTTATTTGTCAACATTTTATTGGTTTTCAACAAGTTAGTGTTTTTTTTATTGGTATGTAATCTGTGTTTACTACTGATAAGCACTTATACAATAATTTTACTTAGCATTCAATGTGTGGTTTTGAGCTATAATTTCTGCTAGCTATGATCTTTATAAAATTATCGTGAACCAGCAATAATCAACTGAAAATCGCCAACTGAAAACTTATCTATATCTTTACCGAATGATGCTAGAACCAATACTTGATAACCTAAAGATTACTGCGCTCAACCAGATGCAGGAGGCTGCGATATTAGCTACAAAAAAGGGCAATGATATTTTAGTATTGGCTCCAACAGGTTCTGGTAAAACTTTAGCCTTTTTACTGCCGGTATTGAATAATCTGGTAAAGGATAAGGTTGGTGTTCAATGCCTGATATTAGTTCCGTCTAGAGAACTGGCATTGCAAATAGAGCAGGTTTTTAAGCAGATGGGCACGGGCTTTAAAGTTAACTGTTGTTATGGCGGGCATCCAATTAAAATTGAAAGGAATAACTTGGCACAAGCCCCAGCTGTATTAATTGGTACACCAGGCCGTATTTCTTATCACTTGCGCCATCAAAATTTCGATGAATCAACCATTACGACATTGGTGTTAGATGAGTTTGATAAAGCGCTGGAATTTGGATTCCAAGATGATATGTCTCATATCATCGGCTCAATGTTGTCTCTAAAACAAAGGATCCTAACTTCAGCTACTGCAATGGAAGAAATTCCATTATTTACAGGGTTGAAAAATCCTATCGAAATAGACTTTTTAAAAGACAGTAAAGTTGCTCCAGATCTAACCTTGAAAAAGGTAGAAACTACTGCAGAGGATAAATTGGATGCCTTATTTGAACTGATCTGTAAAATTGGCAGTAGAACGATGCTGATCTTCTGCAACCACCGTGAAACTGTAGATCGGATTAGTGATCTATTGATCGATAAAGACTTAGCTCATGATATCTTTCATGGAGGCATGGAGCAGGATGAAAGGGAACGGGCTTTGCTCAAGTTTAGAAACGGAAGTATTAAAATCTTAATTACCACGGATCTAGCTGCTAGAGGATTGGACATTCCGGAAATTGAGTATATCATTCACTATCAATTGCCTTATACTGAAGATGCTTTTTTACATCGCAATGGACGTACAGCAAGAATGAATGCGAAAGGTACCGTTTATTTAATCCTTACTGAAGACGAGAAGTATCCATTTCTGAAAACGGATATCGATACTGAAAAATTAAAAGGCCCCTACAAACTTCCGCAAGATAGCGTTTGGCAAACTTTATATATTAGTGCAGGTAAAAAAGATAAAGTCAATAAAATTGATATTGTTGGCTTTTTACTAAAAAAAGGTGGCCTTCAAAAAGAGGACGTAGGTTTGATTGAAGTAAAAGATCAGGCCTCTTATGTAGCAATTAAAAGAAAGCTGGTAGCAAAAGTTATTGGTAAACTAACCAACGAGAGAATTAAGAATAAAAAGGTTAAGATAGAAACAGCAATGTAATCGATTTCTTGTAGTCAATAAATTAACTGATAAAATATTAACATTAGGAATATGAGTAATAACGATATTATGAAGAAATTAAGGGTAGCATTATCCTTAAATAGCGATCAAATTATAGAAATATGTAAGCTTGTAAATTTTACAGTTACCAAGAGTGAACTTGGTGATATTTTTAGAAATGATGAACACCCAAATTTTAAAAAATGTGGAGATCAAATCTTGCGTAATTTTTTAAATGGCCTGGTTATTTACAAACGGGGACCTAGAGAAGAAAAAAAGTAAGTGATTTTATCAATCGATATGATGTCAATTGATATCATATCGAGAACTTTTATTAGCGACTAACTTTTCAATTTTCTCTAACAGTACATCCATTTTAAACGGTTTCGACATAAAATCATCTGGAGCACACTCCATATCCTGAACCTCTTTAAGATCATATAGTCCAGACATCATTAAAATAGGAATACTATTTGTGTCTACATGGCATTTAATCTGGCTACAAATAACCCTACCATCTATTTTACCCAGTACAACGTCCAATAAAATAAGATCTGGCTGGAAATCCTCAATCCTCTCAAAAATTACCTCAGCATCGTTTAAGGGTTCAACTTCATATCCACCAATTTCTAAGATGAGTTGAATGGTTTCTAAAACATCATCATCATCATCAACAACAAGTATCTTTTTCATATTAGCAAATATATAAGTTTGTTACATTAGTTATGATGTATATAACAACGAAAAATGAATTGAGTTTAATTTAATTCAAATGCAATGATTTATGTTCAAAATTTCGAATATAAATGATAATTAAACGTGTTACTAAAGAAAATTAACCGTCAGTAAATATAGAATATAAATAAACTTTCAAATATATTTGAAAGTTTGAAAACTTTAATTACATTTGTTCATGCAATTTAAAGAGGCCAAAAATAAGTTTATACAAACCTGGGGAGCATTGGGTTCACAATGGGGGATAAATAAAACCATGGCACAAATCCATGCACTTTTAATGGTCTCAGCAGAACCAATTTCAATGGAAGAAATCATGCAGGAGCTAAATATATCTAGAGGTAATGCAAGTATGAATTTGCGTGCGCTGATGGATTGGGGAATTGTATACAAAGAATTTAAACAAGGCGAAAGAAGGGAATTTTTTACTGCTGAGAAAGATTTGGACGAGTTGGCCACAAAAATTGCCAGAGAAAGAAGTAAACGAGAAATTAAACCCGCATTAAAAGTATTGAAGGAAGTTTCGTCAATCAAAGAATCGAATTCTGAGGAGGCAAAACATTTTATAGACCAGACTAAAAAGTTGCATGATTTTGTTACTAAAGCTGATGAGATGATCGATAAAGTTACAGCATATAAAGAAAATTGGCTCGCAAAAATGATTGTGAAAATGATGAGCTAAAAAAATTTGACTATATATTTCAATATTTTCTGAAAATTTAATAAGTATAATAGTAAATCTTATTTTATGAATTATAACATCATTGGGTACGGAATTTTCATCATCATTATTGTATTTATCATCGTTGTAGTTGGCAAAATATGCTATCAAAATGGAAATGTTTTTGTAGCATCCCTTATTCCTGGCCATCTAGAATTATGTCAACAGGTTAATAAAGTGCTATTGGTAGCCTATTACCTGATTAACATTGGTTATTGTGCAATGACCTTAATTGATTGGGCAAAAATTGAAACGATGCCACAACTTGTTGAAGTCATTGCATTTAGAACCGCAATCATTATCTGTATCCTTTCAGGCTTACATTACCTAAATATCTTAATGTTAACCACAAGCATTCAAAAATTAATTAAATAAACACCTTAAAAATCAACATCATGGAAACTACAAAAATTCTTATCGGTTATGCATTTTATGTTCCAATAGCACTTTTTCTTACTTTTTATGTTTCAAGAACCCTTTTCAAGAACAGCAAAATTTATATGCTCGATATCTTTAAGGGAAGGGAAGAAATTGCAAATGCTACAAATAAACTTTTCGAAACTGGTTTTTACCTACTTAATTTAGGTTTTGCCCTGATGATCTTAAAAATCAACCTGTATACAAATGATTACCAAAATTTAATCGAGGCATTGAGCTATAAAATTGGTGGTTTTTCAATTTACCTTGGAGGGATGTTATTTGTGAACTTATATTTCTTCTTTAGAGGTAAAAGAAAAGCAAATCAGCCAAAAAGTCCATCACCAACACCATTCCCGCCAACATTTACAGCTTAACCTAATCATGATTGGGTTTTAAATAGCCAGGTCAACTTATATTATTCCTTAATTAGTTAATCATGTTAAAAAAAATAGTTATTGCCGGTGGAACAGGTTTTATCGGTAAATATTTGACAGATCAATTTCAAAAGTTGGGCTATCATCTACTGATCATTTCACGACAAGAAAAATGTATTCCATGGAACAATGAAAAAGCAATCATACATGCGCTTGAAAATGCTGAGCTATTGATTAATCTGGCTGGAAAATCTGTCGACTGCCGTTATAATGAAAAGAACAGGGAGGAAATTTTAAAATCAAGAACCGAAACTACAAGAATACTTGGAGAAGCAGTCATGAAGTGCGCACGGCCACCAGAACTTTGGATCAACTCCAGCACGGCAACGATATATAGACATGCAGAAGATAAACCAATGACCGACAGCACTGGGGAAATTGGTACTGGATTTTCTGTAGATGTTGCCAAAAATTGGGAAAGGGTATTCTTCGAATTTCAATTGCCCAATACTAGGCAGATTGCTTTAAGAATTGCAATTGTTTTGGGTGAGGAAGGGGGAGTGATGAAGCCATTCATAAATCTTGTTCGTTTTGGTTTGGGAGGCATCCAGGGAAACGGAAATCAAATGTTCAGCTGGATCCATATTGAAGATTTGTATCGGATTATTATATTTCTAAAAACCCACAAAAATCTAAAAGGAGTTTTTAATTGTGCTGCTCCAAATCCAGTTGATAATCGCACCTGGATGAAATCAATCAGACAAACCATGGGCATAAAGATTGGCCTGCCTTCGCCAACTTGGCTGTTAAAAATTGGAGCGGTAATGATAAAAACGGAAACTGAATTGATTTTGAAAAGCAGGTGGGTAATTCCAGAAAAACTTGTTCAGTTAGGCTATAATTTTAAATATCCAACTGTTGATGCTGCCTTAGCAAATATTTTGCACAGAGAAAAATAAAGAGCCTGTCAGGCCATATTTCGTTTCTCGTGTATAAAAAAGCCACAGCCTCAGAGACCAAACATGTCTGAGCAGCTGTGGCTATTGTTTTAGTTAAAATTAAGCTAATTTCTTATACCTAATTCTGTGTGGGGTAACATCACCCAATCTTTTCTTGCGGTTTTCTTCATAATCACTGTAGTTTCCTTCAAAGAAATAAACTTCAGAGTTACCTTCAAAAGCTAAGATATGGGTACAGATCCTGTCTAAGAACCATCTATCGTGACTAATTACGACTGCGCAACCACCAAAGTTTTCTAATGCTTCTTCCAGTGCACGTAAGGTGTTCACGTCAATATCATTTGTCGGCTCATCGAGTAAAAGTACGTTTGCGCCCTTTTTTAAGGTAATTGCCAAATGCACACGATTTCTTTCTCCACCAGATAAGATCCCTACCTTTTTTTGTTGGTCGCCACCATTAAAGTTAAACTTAGAAACATACGCACGACCATTTACGGCTTTATTCCCTAATTGAATATTATCCAAACCATCGGTTATATTTTCATAAACCGTTTTTTCACCATCTAGGTCATTGTGCATCTGATCTACGTAACCAAGCTCTACAGTATCCCCAACCCTAAAAGTTCCGGCATCAGGTTGTTCCTGACCTGTAATTAAACGGAACAAGGTGGTTTTACCTGCACCATTGGGGCCAATAATACCTACTATACCAGCTGGAGGAAGAGAGAAGTTTAAATTTTCGAATAGGATCTTATCTCCATAAGACTTTGTAACGTCTGTAGCCTCAATTACAACATTACCCAAACGTGGTCCTGCCGGAATAAATAACTCCAGTTTGTCTTCTCTTTCTTTTCCGTCTTCTGATGCTAATTTATCATAATTAGCCAAACGAGCTTTAGATTTTGCATGACGTGCTTTAGGAGCCATCCGAACCCATTCCAATTCACGCTCTAATGTTTTTTGACGTTTACTTTCGGTTTTCTCCTCCTGAGATAAACGTTTTGCTTTTTGGTCTAACCATGATGAGTAATTTCCTTTCCAAGGAATACCTTCACCACGGTCTAGTTCTAAAATCCATCCGGCAACATTATCTAAGAAATAACGATCGTGGGTAACGGCGATAACTGTTCCTTTATAATTTTGTAAAAACTGTTCTAACCAATCGATACTTTCTGCATCCAAGTGGTTGGTAGGCTCATCTAACAATAGAACATCAGGCTCTTGTAGTAGTAAACGGCACATTGCTACACGACGACGCTCACCACCTGAAAGCACGCCGATTTTAGTTTCAGGATCTGGACAACGTAATGCATCCATCGCTCTTTCTAACTTGGTGTCTAATTCCCATGCGTTAACTGCATCAATCTTATCCTGAAGCTCACCTTGACGCGCCATTAGCTTATCCATTTTATCGGCATCAGAATAATTTTCTTCTAAGCCAAATGCTTCGTTTACTTCTTCGTACTCTTTTAAAATTGCGGTAATTTCAGCAACTCCTTCTTCAACTATTTCACGAACGGTTTTACTGTCATCTAAGATGGGCTCTTGTGCCAAATATCCAACGCTATAACCTGCGTTGAATACCACTTCCCCCTGAAATGACTTATCTAAACCTGCAATGATTTTTAATAGTGATGATTTACCAGAACCATTTAATCCGATTACTCCGATTTTAGCTCCGTAAAAGAATGATAAATAAATATTTTTTAGAACCTGTTTTTGTGGTGGGTAAATCTTGCTTACGCCAGCCATTGAAAAGATTATTTTTTCGTCAGCCATAATATCGTATTGTTTGTTGCAAAGATAGGTGTTAAAATGGAAGATGAAAGATGGAAGATGGAAAATGGGCAATAGATAATTGTATCTCAGATATGAGATGAGAGATGTCAGACATGAGAGATATGGGACAATAGATAGGAGATTTGTGATAGGGTCTGTCAAAACTTCTTCTTTGGCTTAGAAATTACATACAAAATGTCAGATTTAATTTGAAGTTAAAACCTTACAATAAACCGACAATACTGCATTTGCACTCTATAATAGCACTTTTTTAAGGTTAAAAACCTATTTCCTATTATTTTACGTTAATAAACATAATAGCAACTACTTTTATTCGAATGTTATTTTTTGTTAATTAGTAGATAAAACAATGACCTTGTCTACCAAAATGGCTTAATTGTTGATAAATTATAAAAAATCAGAGGCCGTATTTATAAAACAAATTTATAGTTTAGAGTCGTCTGGTTACACACATATTATGGAAGCTAAATTTTCTCCACAAGTAAAAGACGTGATTTCTTTTAGCAGGGAAGAAGCCCTGAGATTAGGACACGATTATATAGGCGCAGAGCATTTGTTGTTGGGCCTTATTCGCGAAGGTGATGGTATGGCCATAAAGATTTTAAAATCATTAGGGGTTGATACTTCCAAACTTCGCCGTTCAATTGAAGAGGCGGTTCGTGGCACTTCAAGTGTAACGGTTAACCTGGGAAATATCCCATTAACCAAGCAAGCTGAAAAGGTATTGAAAATCACTTATCTGGAAGCTAAAATATTCAAAAGCGATTTAATAGGAACTGAGCATTTATTGTTATCTATTTTAAGAGATGATGATAATATTGCGTCACAAATATTATTGCAGTACAGTATCACTTACGAAATCTTTAAACAAGAAGTGGAAGTAAACAAAAATGGCTTTAGAGATGAAGCTCAGGGTGGCGGTACTTCAAGTGGTGGTGATGATGATTTTCAGGAAGAAGAAAGTTTCAGTACACCAAAGAAAGTTTCAGACATTAAGTCTAAAACTCCTGTACTTGATAATTTTGGTCGTGATTTAACACGTGCAGCTGAAGAAGGTCGTTTAGATCCGATAGTTGGACGTGAAAAAGAAATTGAACGTGTTTCTCAAATCCTATCACGTCGTAAAAAGAACAATCCAATTTTAATTGGTGAGCCTGGTGTTGGTAAATCAGCTATTGCTGAAGGTTTAGCACTTAGAATTGTTCAACGTAAGGTTTCTCGGGTTTTATTCAATAAACGCGTAGTTACATTAGATCTTGCTTCTCTTGTAGCTGGTACGAAATACCGTGGCCAGTTTGAAGAAAGAATGAAAGCGGTAATGAACGAATTGGAGAAAAGTACCGATGTGATTTTATTCATTGATGAAATTCACACAATTGTTGGTGCTGGTGGTGCTTCTGGTTCTTTAGATGCATCGAATATGTTCAAACCAGCTTTGGCTAGGGGCGAAATTCAATGCATTGGTGCTACTACGTTAGACGAGTATCGTCAATACATTGAGAAAGATGGTGCATTAGATCGTCGTTTTCAGAAAGTTATGATCGAGCCTGCTACACCAGATGAAACAGTTGAGATCTTAAATCGCATTAAAGAAAAATATGAAGAACATCATGGTGTTACCTATACTGATGAAGCAATTAATGCTTGTGTAGCTTTAACATCAAGATATATTACCGATCGTTTTTTACCAGATAAAGCAATTGATGCCTTAGATGAAGCCGGTTCTAGAGTGCATTTAACTAATATTCATGTTCCTGAAAATATCATCACTATCGAAAGTAAGATTGAAGATATTAAAATAGAAAAGAATAAAGTAGTTAAAAGTCAGAAATACGAAGAGGCAGCCAAACTACGTGATACGGAGAAAAATCTTTTAGAAGAATTAGACCGTGCAAAAGCTGAATGGGAAGCTGATACTAAAACTAAACGTTACGAAGTTACAGAAGATAATGTAGCTGAGGTGGTATCAATGATGACCGGTATTCCTTTGCAACGTGTTGGTCAGACTGATAGTATCAAACTTTTAAATATGTATGATACCGTAGCCGAAAAAATTATTGGTCAGGATGATGCGATTAAAAAGTTAACTAAAGCGATACAACGTACCAGAGCTGGATTAAAAGATCCTAAAAAGCCAATTGGTTCATTTATCTTCTTGGGTCCAACAGGTGTAGGGAAAACAGAATTAGCAAAAGAATTAGCTCGATTCATGTTTGATAGCGATGATTCGTTAATCCAAATTGACATGAGTGAATACATGGAGAAATTTGCAGTTTCACGTTTAGTGGGTGCGCCTCCAGGATATGTTGGCTATGAAGAAGGTGGACAGTTAACGGAAAAAGTTCGTAGAAAACCTTATGCCGTAATCTTATTAGATGAGATTGAGAAAGCACACCCAGATGTATTTAATATCTTATTGCAAGTATTGGACGAAGGTCAGCTGACAGATAGTTTAGGCAGAAAGGTAGATTTTAGAAATACAATAATCATCATGACTTCTAATATTGGCGCACGTCAGTTGAAAGATTTCGGGGCAGGTGTTGGTTTTTCTACTTCGGCAAAAATAAGTCAGAACGATGCACATAGCCGTGGTGTTATTGAAAATGCATTAAAACGTGCCTTTGCTCCTGAGTTTTTAAACAGGGTTGATGATGTTGTCGTGTTCAATAGCTTGGGTAGAGAAGAAATTTTCAGAATTATAGATATCGAGTTAAAATCTCTATTCGGTCGTGTACATAGTCTCGGATATGAAGTTAAGTTAACGGATGCTGCTAAAGATTTTATTGCAGACAAAGGTTTTGATAGTAACTTTGGGGCCCGTCCTTTAAAACGTGCGATCCAGAAATATTTAGAAGATCCAATTGCTGAAGAAATCTTGAAAGGCGAAATCCATGATGGAGATACTTTAGAAATCGATTACGATAAAGAAAAAGAAGAGATTACCGTAGCGAATAAAAGCAACGGTAAAAAGAAGAAAAAAGAAGAAGGCGCATAATAATATTTAAAGTCTTTAACCGTTAAACACCTGTTGTACAATGCGACAGGTGTTTTTTGTTTAAGATCTAATGTCATTTATAATGTCTATTTTAAAGCTAACCATACGTTTACCTATTTTCTTCTTTGCCTTAGGAAGAAATGGCAGCTCCAAAGGTGAAAACAATTTAGTTGCTACTAATCTTAACAATGAATTATTATTGAAGTTGGTGAATGAGAAACGTACTGTGGGTTGCAATTGTGGCAACAAATATATGCCAGCTGCACCTGCATTGACATGGAATGAGACCATTGCCTTGGCAGCTTCCAACCACAGCAAGGACATGAACAAGAAAAGGTTTTTTGATCATGCTTCTTCCAATGGAAAAACATTAAGAGACAGAATGAATGCTGTTGGTTATCAATGGATGGCCATAGCAGAAAATATAGCCTATGGACAGAAAGACGAACAAGCAGTTGTTGCCGCTTGGTTTAAAAGCAAAGGGCATTGTGAAAATCTAATGAACCCAGCCTACAAGGAAATGGGAGCTGCAAAAGAGGGGATTTATTGGACGCAAGATTTCGGGACGAAGAGGAATTGGTAGGGAGTGAGATTTGAGATATGAGAATTGAGATGTGAGATGGAAGACGGAAGATGGAAAATCTGGGTGTGCTAAATGTGTTATGGCTTTTACTGCCAGTTTATTGACCATTGCCAAAGGGATGCCTTTGGAACAGCTATTGGCTATTGACCTATGCAACCAAACCATGAACTATCAACCATGAACCATGAACCAACAAGAATATTCATCTTACATCGAACTTATATTAGCTTAATAAGGGCTTCATAGTAATTCTCAAAACTTTCAGGATGAGTTGCTAAGAATAAAAAGGGTTCAATCAGTTCTAATTCCATGAGTATAAATTCTTGATCAATAATTGTCCCGTCAACACGTGCATATAAACAGTTATTGGCAAACTGATCAACATATTTTTGTGCCTGTCGCAACAGCTGTGATGAAGGGATTTGTGGGTGAACAGTTCCACCAAAAGTAGATTGTACCCTGAAATCACCAGGTTTTGCCTTTTTTAATAGTGCATGACTAAACTTCCCATCAAAGAAAACGAATGACCATTCTCCCTCTGCTTCGATAGCTGTTAAAAAAGGCTGAATGATAAAGTCTTCGGTAGCTAACAATCCCTCTAATTTTTCTTCAACTTCATCTACATTTGCTGCTGTGACCATGAATGTGTGCTTTGAGCCTCCGCTAACCACGGGTTTAACAATTAACTTTTTGGTATTAAAATGTGCAAAATATTCATTTAAACTGTGATCATTACCTTTGGTTAAATATAAGCTCGGTGTAACCTTAAATCCAGCTTGTGCGATATCATTTAGATAATGTTTATCGGCATTCCACTTAATGATGTCAATCGGATTTAAGAGTTTAATATTCTTATTTTCAAGATCGTCAAGCCAGTTATAGAAATCGGTAATTAAATTAAAATAATCCCATGGTGATTTTACTAGGGCTAAGTCATAACTTTCCCAATTTACTTTAGGGTTATTCCAGATCACTTTTTCAATTTCTAGGTCTTTTGATGCTAAAAAGCTGATCAATGATTCATCTTCATTTTCTATTCCACTATTGTGGTAGGCACCTTGATCCTGATAGGTTATGAGGGCAATCTTCATGGTTTTGGTTTGAATGGCAAAGGTAATAATTTCGGGTGAGGGAAGTATGTCGATTTTTTACCATTGATGCAATCCTTGCCAACCCTCCCAGATGGGAGGGAGTTGAATTCATTTAACTTTTTAAAATAAACTCATTTGTGCTTGTGGAATTTTGAATAATGATCGGTCCAAAACGATGCTTTCTTGGTTTAATCCATTAAGTTTACAGTGTAATTTAAAGGTATCTCTTATCATTTCTGCGAAATTACCTTCTCCACGCATTCGAGTTTTGAAACGACTGTCGTTTACATTTCCATTGTGACAGCTTTGGATCATATGCCAAACTTTATCAAATCGATCAGGGAAGTTTTTTCTGAGCCAATCTTCAAAGATCTTATTGATTACTCCATTTAAGCGAACAACCGTATAGCCGGCACTTATGGCGCCATTATTTGCAGATGCTTGTAAAATTGCTGGTATTTCGTGATTGTTCAGTCCAGGGATCATTGGTGCGGCCATTACCCCTGTTGGCAGGTTAACCTTACTCAATTCTTCAATAATTTTTAAACGCTGTTTGGCAGTAGTAGTTCTTGGCTCCAGTTTAGAGCGGAGTTTTTCATCTAATGTTGTAACGGAAACATAGACCATAGCCAAGTTAAGCTTTGCCATTTCCTGTAAGATGTCTATATCCCGCAGAATTAGTGCGTTTTTTGTAATCATAGTTATGGGTTGCTTGTATGCTAATGCAATTTCCAATAACTGCCTTGTTAGCCTAAACTTCCGTTCTGCGGGCTGATAACAATCGGTATTACCAGACAGTGAAATAGGAATGGCCTCCCAATTTTTCTTCTCCAGAAACTTCTTGAATAGTTCTGGGGCATCCTTTTTTACAATGATTTTTCTTTCAAAGTCTAACCCTGCACTAAAGCCCCAATATTCATGAGAATTGCGTGCATAACAATAGATACAGCCATGCTCACAACCCTGATAAGGGTTAAGAGAATAGGCCATACCCACATCTGGGCTTTCAACTTTGTTAACCACAGATTTCGACGTGCCAATTATAAAAGTGGTTTTTGAATTTGGTTCTTCCCAATCATCAATCCCTTCAGGATGCTCTTTGGCTAAGGTATTTTTGTGGAATTTATTGGTGGTATTGAATTGTGCCCCACGCCCATTTAAATATTCTTGCCCCTCTGTATTAATCATAAATAAAATTACTAATATTTTTAGTAAATTATAGGATGGGTTTTCAACAATAAGTTGAAATGTTGGAATGTTGAAAGGTTATGCGAAGTCCTATTAATTAGCTTCAGTTTATTTTTTTGTAACTGGTACATAATCCATTGGAACCATGTCGGCGACCTTTTCATAGGCCCAAAAGCCTTCATATAGCAAGGATCGAGCATCAAGGACGCCACCGTTTTCATAAAAGCGAATAGGTCCATTAGTTAGCTTGGCAATAGAAAACTGATAATCTGGAAAGCTCAATGGTCTGAAAATCCAATACCCAGAATTTGTATATGCTGTAGTTTCTCTTTCTTTGGTATAGACCACACAAAGGGCATTGTCATAGGCCAAATATTTTAAATCTTTGTTATAAAAATGAACCAAGGTATCTGGTATAACCTCTGCATTGCTAAACTTATCTATATACTTCGGTAATGCCTGTTGTTTCACCCAATAACCCATCAATGAAGTGTCTACTTTACCTGCATTTATTCTGATCCCAGTTTTCTGAGCTACATTTTTTAATGCCAATATGTTTTTATAGATGATACTGTCAGGAGCACGGTTCGGATTAGGTACTTTAAGAATTTTATGGATTTCAAAACCCTCTTCTGCACTTTTGCCCTTATATAAAGATTTAAAGAAATGTTGTGCAGAACCATAGTATGCGGTTTCCCTAAACTCAACATATTTTTTCTTTTTAGCGCCTGATGCTTTTAGTTCCTCAAAAAAAGGCTTTCCAGAGTAATAGATAATGTTTGTACGACTGTTAAACTCAAAGTAATCGAGCATATATTTAATCCGATAGCCGAGCGCTTTATTCTCTACAATAAGAAATTCATCAGTTTTAACGGTTAGTAAACTCTGGGTGACATCAAAATCGACCCTTAAAACCTGAGGATTGATGATTTTACACGCTTTTGCATTTGGTGATTTCCCTATAAAATAATCTGTAAACTGCTTAATATATTTTGCTCGGTTAGGGTCTACGCGAATTACGACCTCATTCAGCAAGACGGTATTTTCTTTCAATGTAAAATCTACCGAAACTGATTTGTCCGAGATGATAATGTTTTTAGAGAAAGGTAAATAACCAATCATTTGAACTAAAATATCATAGCTCCCTGGTTTCAGATTCGGGATGGTAAACTTACCATTGTTATCGGTTACGGTAGCAATCTTATAGCCACTTACGTAAACACCGGCCCCTGGCAATGTTTCTATTTTATCTCTTACAATACCTGTAATTGAATAGGTGTTTTGAGCAAGTGCCTCATTACCAATAATTAATAAAAAAGAAAGCAATAGTGCTCGAAACATAGCCGCTAAAGTAACAAATAGCGTAGTTAAAATTTAATTGCTAACTAAATTTTAACGTTTTTAACATTTGATGATAATGTAGTTATGGCTTCTTTAAAGTATATACATAGTCCATTGGGACAGAATCTGCCATTTTTTCGTAAGACCAGTATCCGCTATAGAGTAAGCTTCGTGGATTTGCAACTGCACCATTGGCATAAAAATGAACTGGTTGTTCTAACATTTTGATTGCCGAAATCTGAAAGTTGCCAATATCTAGCGGGCGATTTTGTTTGTGTCCAGAGAAATCATACTCAGCAGATTCTCTTTCATTTTTATAGATCACATATAACTCATCCGAGTAGCTGACCAACTTTAGGGCGTCATTGTATTTTTTTACCAAGGTATCAACTAGTACTGGTGCCCTGTTCAGGATATTTAGTTTCTTTGGTTCTCTTTTTTGTTTCATCCAATAGGATAGCGAATCGTTACCGCCGTTGTATCTGATTAAATTGCTAACAGCATTTTGCCCCATAGTGAGCTGCTTGATCTTTGCATTTATTAAACTATCAGGTAATCTGTTCTTATTTACAATCTCAATTCTCTTGTAGATAACAAAACCTTCTTCTGTAACCTTATTATCAAACAAAGCCTTAAAAAAGTGCTCATTTGAGCCATTATAAGCAATTTCTCTGTTTTTATTCCACCGCTTTTGTTTGGCATTACTACCTTTCATTTCCTCAAATGTTGGGTAACCAGAATAAAATATAATCTTAGAATTGTAGTCGTATTCAAAAAGCTCTAGAAGATATTTAATTTTATAACCAAGGGCTAGGTTTTCAATGATGAGAAAGTCGGTTGCTTTAACAGTTAATACCCTATTTGCTTTATCGTCATCGACAATTAATACTTCGGTATTTAATATTTTGCATTGTTTCGCATTCGGCGATTTTCCAATGAAGTAGTCTTTAAACAAATTAATATAAACTGCTCTACTCGGATCAGGGCGAACGACGATCTCTTTAAGTAGTGTTGCATTTTCTGTAAGCGTAATTTCAATATTAATGGATTTATCAGCTATCACCACATTTTTAGAAGCGGGGAGATAACCAATCATCTGTACCAAAATGTCATAACTACCTGGCTTTAAATTCGGTAGAACAAACTTTCCATCGTTGTTTGTAACGGTTGAGATCTTGTAACCACTTACATAAACTGCAGCGCCTGGCAATGTTTCTTTTTGGTCTTTTATCAATCCAGTAATCGAAAATGTTTGCTGTGCAAATCCATAACTGAAACAAGTTAATAAAATGAGGTTTAATAATAATTTCTTCACCATACAGTAAAACTAATTATTTATCAATTTTAAAAGGCATAATTTGAAGATGAGTTGATTAATTGTAGTCTTTTAATTACAATTAATGTGAATTTAATTACCTAATTGTTGTGTAACAATCATTAAGTTAAGCTGGTGTTCATGAGTTCTCCCGCTGTCGCAGAATCGGTTATCTTCGCGAAAAGCTCAAAAAAACGAAAAATTCCTGAAATAACGATATTGCCCTTTGGGAATTATGAATGTCGGAACCACGATAGCGATTGGGCCCGTTCCCCTCAGTATCAACATTGCCACAAAGACTGCTTTGGAGCAAACCTTGGCTGTGTCTGGACAATGTTTAAACTGCTAATAGTTCTTTGGCATTTTGTATTGCAGAAGCGCCAGGGTTTTTTCCACTTAGCATTTCTGCTATTACCTCAATTCGCTCATCATTATTGAGCTTACGGATGCCTGTGGTAGTTTTTTCATTTACTTCATCTTTATAAACAAAATAATGAGAGTTCCCTTTTGCTGCAATTTGAGGAAGGTGCGTAATTGACAACACCTGCATATCTTTACCTAATGCTGAAATGACTTCACCAACCTTTAATGCGGTTTCGCCTGATATCCCAGTATCGATTTCATCAAAGATGAGTGTGGGTAAAGAGGTGTGTTTGGCCAATAGCGCTTTTATGGCAAGCATTAATCGTGAGAGTTCACCTCCTGACGCTACCTTGCCTACAGGTGCGGGCGCCTGACCAGCATTTGCAGAAAAAAGCAGGTCTATTCTATCTAAGCCATCTTTATTGAGCTCGGTTAATTCTTGATGGGTTAAAACAAGTTTAGCGTTTGGCATTCCAACTTGTTCCAATGTTTTACTTGTAGTAGTTTGTACCAATGCAATGGCCTGCTGGCGATTTTGGCTCAAGGCGTTTGCCTGTACAAATAGTTCTGCCTGGTTAAGCTCAATCTCTTTTTGAAGCTGCTCAATATCTTCATCAGTTGAAAGCAATTGCGTTAAGCTATCTTCAAGTTGTTGTTTTATCGCTAACAATGACGTATTATCTGCTACGCGATGTTTCTGTTGAAGTGTATATAAAACATCAAGTCTTTCTTGCACTACTGATAAACGTTCAGCACTGTGCAAGGTGTTTGCTTCCATATCTGCTGTTTCATCAGCAATGTCCTTGATTTCGATAATGCTAGAGCGCAATCGCTCATATAAGGTGTGAATTGCGGGATCAAATCTTTCTATTCCCTGCAATTGCAGCACTGCTTCTTTTAAAAGGGAGATGGCCGAAACTTCACTTTCGGTTAATGTTGCTGCGGTAATCAGCAATCCTTTTTTTATGCTTTCTGCATGGGTTAAACGTTCTAACTCCTGTTCTAATTCTTCCTGTTCGCCAGGTTTTAAGGATGCCTGTTCCAGTTCATTGAATAAAAATTGTTCGTAGTCCTGTTTGCTATGGGCTTCATCAGCTTTGCTGATCAGTTCTTTTAACCGATGTTGGTCTTGTTTAAGCTTTTTAAAGCCAGATCTGTAGGCTGCTAAAAGTTCTTTATGACTGGCCAATGAATCAACGATCAATAGTTGAAAATCGCTATCGTTGATTTCTTGTGTGGCATGTTGCGAATGGATATCGATCAATTGCTCACCAATCTGTTTTAAGGTGGTTAGGTTAACTGGGGTATCATTGATAAATGCCCTAGATTTACCATCAATGGCAATTTCTCTGCGTAAAATGCTTTCCTTGTTGAAATCTAAATCATAGGCTTCAAACAGAGCGCTTAAACGTTCATCTGGCAATAAGAAATTACCTTCGATTACACACTTTTTTGCTTGGTTAAAAAAGTACTTGCTTTCTACTCTTTGGCCTAAAATGAGCGAAAGAGCACCTAATATAATCGATTTACCTGCACCGGTTTCACCTGTGATAATATTTAAGGCCTGGTCAAATTCAATGTCCAAGCTATCAATTAAAGCATAGTTCCGAATAGAAAGTTTCTGTAACATACAGTGCTAAATTACAACAAAACCCTGTACTTTCAATAAGTCGCAGGGTTTTTTAACTAATATTTTTAGTTTTTTATTTGGCTTTTTGCAGGAGTCTATCTACTGCGCTTTCTAAGCTTCCTTTTCCATTGTCGTCTCTAGAGAAACCTGAACTATGCATGATAATTTTCCCATCAGGTGCAATGAGCACAAAAGTAGGAAATCCATTAACCCCATACTTCATTTTAATAGTGCTCTCATGTCCTTGTCCATCCCAAATGGCTGGCCATGTCGGTTTATCCCGATCCAATCCTTTTTTCACAATTTTAGCATCGGTTTCTACATAAAAACTGATGATCTGAAGCTCATTTGTATATTTTTTCGATAGGCTGATCAAATCTGCTGATGCTTCCACACACGGAGCGCAGTAGGTTTCTACAAAATCGATTAAAATGTACTTTCCTTTATAGGCCGATAATTCATACTTTTTGCCTGACAGATCATTGGCCGTGAAATCGTAATATTGATCTCCCTCTTTAAGGATGTTTCCAACTCTTTGATAACTGGTCAATAGTTTTCCAAATAAGCTATTTTTATGAGTGGGATCCACTTTATCCAACATGGCATTGAGTTCTTCTTTTTTGTAATCGCTTTTTTTATAATAAAGCTGTTGTAGGCCAGCGTCTGAATTTAAATGCTCAGTAATAAATTTCGCAGTAATTTTTTCTCTAGTGCTATCCAATATGTTTAATCTTTTAACCATTGGTTTAATGATCATTCTAATACTGTCATTTTGTTTCGCCAAGGTTAAAGGAAATACGACCTTAATAAGGCTGTCCCTTTCTTTCCATAAGCTTTTAACCTGATCATTTAGCAAATTGGCTACATCTTGACTTTTAGACCCAGTAACCTTTAAGTACCATGAAAAATCTTTAATGTCCCCTTTAATATTAACTTGATCGGCACCAATCAATAAATTGGTGAAGTAAAATTGATTTTGATGAAAGCAACAAAGCCAAAGGGCTTTTACACTAGTAATTTTTCCCCTCAATGTTAATTTGCCATTTGTAAGTATTGCACTATCGATTTTTTTATCACTGATTACATCTTTTAGATAGAATTTAGTGCTGTTGTCAAAACCTGTTAACATAGCATTTATTTGATAAGTTTGTGCTTTTACAGCTTGCAAGCTGCAAACAAAAAGCAGGATGAGGAATAACTTTTTCATGTGGTTTATTTTTAATATTGATTTACTTCTACAAAACTAATGACCACTGGAAGGATAGGGTACTAAGCAATACTAAAGTGTGTTAATTAGTGTTAACAAATAATGGGTTCCATACGTACATTCGCTATTTTGCATCGGTAATGAAAAGAAAAATTAATCTTATTGTCTTTTTAATGACGTTCTGTTCGCTGCTATTGCTGGGTGTACAACTGTATTGGAACTACGAATCATTTTACAATAATGAGCGTGTTTTTAAAAGTCAGGTTGATGAGGGACTGAACAATGCGGTAAGTAGGCTGATGAACATCAGGAGAGACGAATTTGCCAATCAGTATAAAAAATGGTTGTTGGATACAAACCTTATCGAAATTTCATGTACTTACAGCGAAAAAAATAAAAACACAGTATTTAGCATCAAAGATAAAAAGCTGCCAAAGAATAACACAAGGCCGCCTTTTGACATTACGCTCCCAACTTTTAAAGAACGACTGGAAAAAATAACACCTGACGCTAAAATCATGTTTGTGAATGTGTTTGTAAGAGAATTTTTATACAATGATTTTATAAACGGGCGTACTTTGTTTTTTACCACAAGCCTTGGAGAATTACAGCAAAAGGCATTTGATAAAGATAGGGTTGACCTTAAACGATTGACTAAACTTTACAAACAAGAATTGTCGGGATATGATATGTACAGTCCATTCCATCTTAAAGTAGCTGAATATCAGTTCAAGGGATTTAAGCATATAGATAAGGATTCAATTGGTAAAGATTACATAACACGGCCTTATACCTATGGCTTTGGAAATAAATATAATGTAACTGCAATATTTAAGAACGTTGCTTTGGCCAATCTGAGAAATATGAAGTGGCTGCTGCTAAGTTCACTGATCTTAATGTCCATTACTATTGTATGTTTCGCCTACACGTTAAAAACAATGTTGTCGCAAACCAAATTAGGCATGTTAAAAGATGACTTTGTGAATAACATGACCCATGAGCTTAAAACACCTGTTGCTACCATCAGCATTGCTGCAGAGGCTATACAGGATTTCGAAACCAATAAGATTTCTGCGAATGAATATCTGGGCATTATCAGGCACCAAGCAGGTAAATTAACACAGCTAATCGATCAAATTTTAACCAGGATGTTAAGTGAACAAACCACTATTACGCTAAAATATATACCGGTTTTATTTCACGATCTGATCTTGCATTGTTTGCAACAATATCAACCTCAAATACAATTGGCCAATGCAACCATTACCTTGAAATTAAGTAATAAAGAAATGATGTTAAATGGAGATTCAGCACACCTAAGCAATGTAATAGCTAACCTTTTGGACAATGCGCTCAAATACAGCCTCGAAAATCCAATAATTAATATTTCAACTTTTGAAGAAAATAAATATCTTCATTTTAAGATCAGCAATAATGCCCATGAAATTCCGAAAGCGTTTAAAGATAAGTTGTTCGATAAATTCTTTCGTGTGCCCACAGGTAACATGCATACCGTTAAGGGCTATGGCTTGGGATTAAGTTATGTTGCCTATATCGTTAAAAAACACAAAGGAAATATAACGGTAGAAAGCCATCCATCTATCACTACATTTAGTTTAATATTACCCATATCATGAACGCACCAAGGGTTTTATTGTTAGAGGACGAAGCTCAATTGGCAAAAATTGTCAGTGAGACTTTGCAGAGCCGTGGCTTTTTGATAACACATGCAGGTAACGGTAAGTTGGGAATGGACTTGTCCTTGGGTTCATCTTTTGATATTTTGGTTGTAGATGTAATGATGCCATTCATGGATGGTTTTACCTTTGTTAATGAAATTAGAAAGACTAATCAGCAGGTTCCCGTACTGTTCTTAACTGCCCGTTCACAAGATAAAGATGTATTGGAAGGTTATGGGGTAGGAGGGAACGATTATCTTAAAAAACCGTTCAGCCTCGAAGAATTGATTGTAAGGATGAAAGAGTTGTTGAAAAGGAGCAACTTTTACGGTCTATCTGCCGAACCGATTAAAGTCGGTGATTATTACTTCTTTCCCAATAGACAAGAACTTGTTTTTAAAGAACAGGACAAGGTGAAATTATCACATAAAGAAACTGAACTTTTAGTCCTTTTGGTTAATAACCAAAATCAGATTTTAGATAGGACGCAAACATTGATAAAGTTATGGGGAGACGATAATCCATTCAATGCCAGAACAATGGATGTTTTCATTACCAAGCTGAGAAAACACCTCAAATCTGACCCTCAGTTAGAGATCATCAACATCAGGGGATACGGTTACAAACTGATAATTTAAATCCATAAGAAAAGGGTAAGAACATTGTTCCTACCCTTAACTGCTTCATTTGTTTGGTTGGGTATATTAATTAACTATTATGTTAGTCTGGATGCCATCTACTTTTTTTAGCTCAATCTTAATTGGAGCAGTAGCTTTAGTAGGCAATGTGATGATTGCAGGTGCAACTATACTAGGACTACTTTCAAATTTCAAGACAGTTGGTTTGTAGACCATTGCAGATAAAGCTGCAAATGTTGGTGAGGCAGTGTTATTTGTAAGTGGCAAGAAAGTCTTGCCAACCGAAGTGTTACTGTCGAACAATAAAAATGCCTTATCAGATTTGATCCCTTTCTTTTTCTTCAACTCTTCTACATCGTTTTCATATTTCTTTCTCAGTTCTTTATATTCTGGAGATTCCTGAAGCTTTCTCATCTCTTCAACTTTTTCTTTCCACTCTGGTGAATTGAATTTTTTCTCCAGTTCTGCACCACGTTTCTCAATGTCGGCCATTTTATTTTTCCATTCAGGAGAATTGAATTTTTTTTCCATTTCTTTGGCATTAAATTCAATTTTGGCCATTTTATCCTTCCACTCTGGAGAATTGAATTTCTTTTCTAACTCCTTCGCGTTTAGTTCAACCTTAGCCATTTTATCCTTCCACTCTGGAGAATTGAATTTCTTTTCTAACTCCTTCGCGTTTAGTTCAACCTTAGCCATTTTATCCTTCCACTCTGGAGAATTGAATTTCTTTTCTAACTCCTTTGCGTTTAGTTCAACCTTAGCCATTTTGTCTTTCCATTCAGGAGAGTTGAATTTCTTTTCCAATTCCTTAGCGTTCAGTTCAACCTTAGCCATTTTATCCTTCCACTCTGGAGAGTTGAATTTCTTTTCCATTTCTTTGGCATTCAGTTCAATTTTGGCCATTTTATCCTTCCACTCTGGAGAATTGAATTTCTTTTCAATCTCTTTAGCATTCAGTTCAATTTTAGCCATCTTTTCTTTCCACTCGGGAGAGCTGAATTTTATTTCCATGGCCTCAATTCTTTTCCTAACGCTATCTGGCATGTCCTCATAAGAAGTATAGGTGATGTCTTTGCCATCTTTACTGCTAACGGTAACCCTTATTGCTTTCTTTTTTGTAGAATCGGTGTCCGATTTCATCACTAAATGGCCATTTAAAGTTTTGGCTTCAACTGGGGTGATTTTTACACTTACAATTGAGCTTTCTTTTTTTGCTTGTTTTGCAGCTTTTTTGTTCGGATTAATCCAGGCCAATGAAACCACTGTAGCAATAGTTAAGGTGAGGATAAAGAATTGCTGTTTAGCATTCATATAATTCGTTTTCATATCTGTAATTCTTTTAATGCGTTGGTACAAATGTTGATTGGTTCCCGTTGCTGCCATTGACAGTGCAGGTGTCTGTTTGTCTTTAAGTAATTCTAATTTTAACAGGGCATGTGCATAGGTTAACGGAGTTCCTGTGAAATTAACCACCAAGTCATCGCAGGCATGTTCTCTTTCAATGTGTATGAACTTGGTGGTAAGCCATACAAAAGGATTGAAAAACAGCAACGTTTCTATGCAGGTTTTAACAAGGTTGATGAGATAATCATTACGGCGAACATGTGATAGTTCGTGAATTAAGATCGCTTCAACTTGTTTAAGATCCAGTTGCGTAGCTAATGCAAATGGAAATAATACAACAGGTTTGAAAAAACCGATCACCAAAGGCACGTTAACTTTAGTTGAAAGGTAGAATTTAACTGTTTTATTTATCTTTAATTGAGCAAGAGTTGCTTCGAAAATAGTATTCCATGTTTCAGGAATAGATAAGGTACTTGCTTGTTTTAATTTTTTTAATTTGAGGTAGCCAGATGATAGAATAAGCAGTTGGAAAACAATGCCCACTGCATATACACTTACAACAACCGGAAAGTAGGCCTCTGTTTTAAGATTAAAGCTATCTCCAAATCGTGCGAGATTTTGATAGGCAACCTGGTTAAGTTCGATACTTTTAATGGTAGCGCCAGCTGCTACAGGTAATTCGAATACCGAGAAAAAGGTAAAACAGAAGCTCGCGAATATTAAGAACAATGAACCAAATGCAAGGTTATGTTTAAGTCTGGCACTCATTTTTGGCCAAGCCATAAGGAGAATAAACAGTGCAGCATAAATGATGGCGCCTTGCCACAGTGAATGAAGAATGCTCCATCCAATTGCTTTTACCAGGTTGTTTAAAATAGCTTCCATTGGTTATTTGTTTTCAAGTTTGTCTAAATATGCTTTAATCAAATCTATCTCCTCCTTGCTTGCTGTTTTGTTGCCCAATGCCTGCATAACCAAGCGAGCTGCAGAACCATTAAATACGTTATCGATCATCTTATTTAAGAGTTGCTGCTGCGTCTTTTCACGATTGATCAATGCGCTGTATATATGAGTTTTTGAACTGGTATCACGAGCAACCAATCCTTTTTCATGCATAATTTGCATTAGCTTTAAAGTAGTGGTATAGCCCGAATCTTTTTTGTCTATTGCCTCATGAACCTCGCGAACTGTACAGTTTCCCTTTTGCCAAAGTACCTGTAGAATTTCCATTTCGCCCTCTGTTGGTTTGATCGTTGAATTGCTCATTTTGTTATACTACGAATTTTTTCGTATTCAAATGTACGAATGAATTCGTATAATCAAAATATTTTAACAGTTTTTTAACAAATTTTTTTAGAAAGCCCTTTAATTGATTACTGAGTAGGGCAGATCAGATATTAATTTTGTCATCGTAAGGTTGTAGAGCGGTATTTGGATATTACCTGACGGAATATAGTTTGTCATTCCGAAGAATGAGGAATCTACCGAGTAGCTACCTCTAGGCAGATTTAAACCTATCGCTATCAACATCCAAGCAATTGACCATTGACCATCGTAAGTTTGTAGAGAGGTATTTGGATATTACCTGACGGAATATGATTTATCCTTCCGAAGAATGAGGAATCTATTGAGTAGCTACCTCTAGGCAGATTTAAACCCATCGCTATCAACATCTAAGCAATTGACCATTGACCATTAGCTATTGACCAAGATCAACCCAAAACCAACCCTAGATTATTTCTTCTTCAACCCCTCGTACTTATTGATGTTTGCAGGATCAATATCACTCAATAAATTATAAGCTTTAATGCGCTCACCTGGGTCTGAAATAGTCCTTAGAACGTTAGAGATTTCATCAGCTTTACTTGAAAAATAAACATTAGGGAAAAACGAATTCAGTTTCAGTCTGTCCATCTGCTGAATAGATGGAAGATAGGACATGATGCTTTTAGCTGCATTGTTAGTGTTTTCCTGCAATCTATCCAAGCCATTGATGTGATAGTTATAAATGAAAGCCCTTAGATCTTTAAAGGTATTGTTCAACAGATTTTCATTGAGCCAATATCTATTACGTAGACCGTCAAAAGCTTTCCAGCCTTTATTGCCACCATTCTGGGCTATGTTAAGTACATTCTGCGCTCTTAGATAGAGTGCAGTACCACCTAGTGGACTAAAGCTATCTTTATCAAGGCCAATAATCGTGTAGGCATAAAAGGCAAGTAAAGAGCTGATATTGGATAGATAGTTCTGCTCAGAAAAGTCTAACGTCTGACCATCATTAAAATTGAAATCGAAGTCCTTATCGCTAATGTTCAAAATGGTACTGTAATATGAACTCGCATAAACTGGTCTGCTAGATTGGATCTGTGCTTCTGCAGTGTAACCTGAACTTCCATCCCAATTGGTAATCGTGATCACGAAATTACATTCAATCCTTTCTTGTGGCAGGTAGGTTTCATTGGTCCATTTGTTATTGTTCAAGAAATCCCTGATGGTATTCTGAAGATAGTCTAGGTTCTTCTTGTTGATATTAGAAATGTTTGGCGCCAGTATTTGTACACGAGCATTCAACTCCTGACCATTTGCAATGACACAAGCTAACAATAGGAAAATGAGACCAATCAATTTCTTCATTCGATAATCAATTTAAGTATTGCAGAACAGATATCCTTGGCAACTTCTTTTTTTGATTTGGTATCAAAGCTAGTTTTAACCAAATCCTTATTAAATATAGTTATTTTATTGGTGTCTGTTTTAAAGCCGGCACCTTTATCGTTCAAAGAATTTAGTACAATGAAGTCAAGATTCTTTTTCTTTAATTTTTCTTTGGCATAAGCCTCCTCATTTTCGGTTTCCAGTGCAAAACCAATTAACAGTTGATGTGCTTGTTTTAACTGTCCTAAACTCGCTAAAATGTCTGTTGTCTTTTTCAGTTCAATATGAAGGTCGTCAGTTTTCTTTTTGATCTTCTGGTCTGCAACCTCGGTAGGAGTGTAATCGGCAACTGCTGCACTCATAATCGTGATATCACTCTGCTCAAAGTGTGCCATACAGGCAACCAGCATATCATTTGCACTAACCACATTGATCCGCTCTACAGTTGAAACTGTTTTTTCTGCAGTCGGTCCAGCAATTAATGTTACCGTAGCACCCAAAGACACCATTTCTTCTGCCAAGGCGAAGCCCATTTTTCCGGAAGAGTGGTTACCGATAAATCGAACAGGATCTATTGCTTCGTAGGTTGGCCCAGCCGTAACCAATACTTTTTTGCCCAATAGCGGTAATCCTTTTTTTATCTCCTGATCTAAAAATGCAACAATTTCATCCGGTTCGGCCATTCTGCCCTCACCAAATAAGCCACTTGCAAGCTCTCCCTTGTTTGGTGCGATAAGGGTATTCCCGAAACTTTTTAGGCGACTGATGTTTTCTTGTGTGCTTTCATGTTTCCACATGTCCAAATCCATTGCTGGGGCAAAAAAGACTGGGCATTTGGCAGATAAATAAACAGCCGTTAAAAGATTATCACATAATCCATTAGCCATTTTGCCAATCGTGTTTGCAGATGCAGGGGCAACGATCATATAATCGGCCCAAAGACCCAATTCAACGTGGTTGCTCCAAACGCCAGTTTCGGCTTCGAAATATTGCGTGTAAACAGGATTTTTAGAAAGCGTTGCTAAGGTTAATGGAGTAATGAAATTACCTGCATCAGCAGTCAGGATAACTTTAACGTTCGCACCAGCTTTGATCAACGCTCTTACCAGAATAGCAGACTTATAGGCCGCAATGCTCCCACAAACGCCGAGAATAATGTTTTTGTTGTTCAGCATAGTATTGCCAAAAATAATTTACGTTTTAAGCCACAGATGCACAGATCTTAATAAAATCTGTGCATCTATGGCTATATCTATGCGCTTTAACAGTAGGAGTGCCGAATAATGGCCCTAATTATTTTTGCTCTTTAGCAGGGTTTCTGTGGTAAACTTTACCGTTCAAGAATTCATCAATAGCGATTAAACTTGGCTTAGGCATACGCTCATAGTGTTTGCTAATCTCAATCTGCTCTCTATTTTCGAATATCTCTTCTAAGTTGTCATTTGAAGAAGCAAACTCAGCTAATTTGCCATGTAGCTCTTCTTTCATATTATTTGAAATCTGATTAGCCCTCTTTGAAATTATCACTAAAGACTCGTAAATGTTATCAGTTACCTGATCTAAATCATGTACATTTCTCGTTACCGTTGTATTAGGTATAGCGGGTTTTTGTGTATTCATTATCTTATGGGTTTTTAATCTCTATTTTTTTATTGGTACTGTCCTTCTCACTTTTTTTGTTCAAGGCATTGTATTTTGCAATATATGCCGCTTCTTCAGCTAACAATCGCTTAGCCGTTACAATTCCAGCTTCACTATCTTCTTTTAATTGTTTCGCATCCTTAGCATACTTGCTGTTAGGATAAGCTTCGGTAAATTCATTGTAATAACCTATTGCCTCGGTATAACGATCTTCCTGTCTATTGGCAAAACTGTTTTTAGCATACATATATTGCGATTTAACAATCAATAGGTTCATCTCTTCAGCAAATTTGATATCCGGAAATTCAATCTGCGCATTTTTTAAAGCAATTACTGCTGATTTGTAGTAAGAAATATCATACCCACCTAAATCATAATACAACTTCGCATTGTCAAATGCCTTGGTCTCTAATTTACCCCTCAAAATGGCAATATATTGTGCTGCCTGTGTTGCACGATCACTTTTTGGATATAAGTTGATGAACAATTGTAAAGCATCAATAGCTTTATACGTATTTTCCTGATCTAAAGATGATTTGGGAGAATCTAAGAAGTAGCAGTAAGCACCCATGTAACGGCATTCTTCAGCATTTTTACTCGCTGGGTAAGTGTCTGCAAATTCTTTAAATTTATAACGTGCTGTAGTATAATCTTTTAAGCGGTATAAAGTGAAAGCATAATAGTAGTTCAAATCTTCTGCTTCTGCAGTTCCTCTATATTTTTGGGCTAATCCTTCAAATAAGATTAAAGCTCTTGAATAATCCTTTTTATTATACAATCTAATACCTTCTTGGTATTTTTTGGCAACATCATTACTTAACCGCAATTTTTCAAAACGGCTTTTACAGCCCGCTGCGCCTAATAAAATGAATAAAAAACTTAAAATAAGTAGGTGTTTAATTTTAAACATTGTGCAAAGATAAGGTAATAATACGATAACGTCAATTAAAAATAATAGTCCGCTAAGCTAAATAAAGCCTTTCAACCTATCAAACACTTAACAATTTTTAACATACCGGTAAATTATTGGTTCATTAGCTCAATTGTTCATTGGTTCATGGGTTCAATTGGTTATCGTCCCCTGTATTATTAACCTCAGAATATGCAGTGATCACTACAGCTTAACTACTCTTATTGGTTGTTTTTGAACTAGAGTTGCCGAAGCCTTTATATCATTAATGGAAAGCTTATATCGTCTGCTTGGAATTATCGGCAGATCTTATTTGTAAACTTGCTATTTATTTTTATAAGAGTTTAAAACTAAAATCTGACCTGCCCGTGTGTTAGCATTTTACAATTGAAAAGATAAAATTAAGCCTCGGTAACCAAAGTTCCGAGGCTTGTATCAAATTCTTGTGCACTATGGAAAAATTAAATTCTCATTTGTTTGTTCAACCACTGCCGTGGTGTATATAGATTTTAAAATAAATCGTGAAACTGATTTATTTTTTATATTCATTAAAAATAATATCAAAAGTAAACACATAGTCATGTTGCTTAGCACCAGATTGTATAGGCAATAAAAGTTTAACTGTTTTTCCTATGAGTGTCTTTTCATCGCCCTTTCCTATATGGGGTAATAAATTTAGTTCGCTCCAGCCTCCATTTGTACCCGATGAATAATAGATGTTTTCTGTGGGTGTTGCTTGATCAGTAATCTTGGCACCTTTAATGATTGAAGTGGATGGCTGATCGTTGTTTCTGTCGATATATTTAACTCCAGTATGCATTATTTTGCCAGTATTGCTCTTAGGGTTGATGTAGGCCGCATCATTCCAGATAATTTTTAAGGTGTTGTTCGATTTGTTGGTTAATTCAAAAGGAATTGAGCTTAAACCTTCTTCAAATGTTACTGAGATTAGACTGTCCGTATAATTACTTTTGTATAACATAATTTTGGATGGTTTAATACTGTCAATATGGATTAATCCCACTTCTGAATTTCCAACCTCGACCTTTGAAAGCCTCAAAACATAACTCCCTTTTTGTGCAAAGGAAATAATTGAGAATAATAAAATGATTACTGTTGTAATTGTTTTTTTCATAATTTGTTGTTTGTTATTACTGGTTTTTATTATAAGATTCTAATTCCGAAATATTGTATACCGCATTTTTACGTTGAATTTATGCCTAATGCACTAGATTGGGCGAATATAATAGATTTTGGGCATTTTTTTTTGCTAGCTAAATTTATTCGGTATTCCTTCAAACTTATGATTGACTCATCTGATCTAGCTCATCTCGCTTGCTATTATTTGGCGTAGTTCAGGAAATCCAAGAACTGATAATTACAAATAAGATTCGAGATTAAAGAAAGGCGCAATGACACCGATATCTAATCCATATATAGGTGATATTTCAGGCTTTATTCTTTCTTTACAAGCTGAATATTTATTATTCTTTTAACAACAAATTTAGAGTTATTTCTCCCAAGATGCCCGTATCCAGCTTTGTTGCCCAGCTCGAACTCCCCAATTGCATCCACAATTAAATAGCTATCCCTGTATTTTTTGTGAACACCATCAAGTAATTTCTTGAATTTCAAATCTATGATCACATCATTGGGTATTTCAAGCTCGGCACTTAACTCTTTGCACTTATCAGATGTTAAACTCCAATATTCATCAACACCGCTATAAATCGCACTAGTGTAAACCAATTCATTTGTATTTATTTGGAGATCACAAAAGTCTGTTAGCTGGTATGCTGAAATCACCATAGGTGGAAGTATAATTTGCCTTGACCTACAACTTAGAAAAAGAAGTAGAGCAAGGGAGAAATAGATCAATTTATTTTGCTTCATAGCTTTGTAAATAATATTTGGTGGTTTGATAGTGACGATATTAGGTGATAAACTATAAGGGTAGAAGAACTACCATATCAATTAACTATGATTCATTAGACATTATTTACATTTCCAATCCAACTCATCCATACAATTCTTCAAGCTCTAATTTCTTAATCCTTGATATAATCGCTCCTTTTGTCCGCCCTAAATGAATAGCTATGTCTGCCAAGCCTAATCCCTCACAATACCTCGCTGTCAACTCATCATCTAGTTCTGGCGTCCAAGGTTTGTAAGCGTCTTTGTGTTTTGTCCTAACCTCTTCAACAGCGTATACTTGTTCTAGCGTATTTTTTTGATGGTTTGTTTTAACTGCTTGTACTTTTTGTTTCTCTTCACTTAAAGCTGCTATAACCTGGATTTGAGGAGACTTGCGAAAGTCAATAGGTACTAAATTTTCAGGAATATCAATCCTGTTCTTTGTCCGGGTTAATGCAACGTAAAGTAAATTTATCTCCTCATTTAGCTTTGTAGAATTCATTTCATCTAGCTGCCCATCTTCTTTCAGTTTCTTCAATTTTTCTTCTGAAATGAAGTCGTCTACAAGTTCAATAGCATCATATTCCATCCCTTTGCAACGATGAACTGTCGAAAAAATCATTTCGGCTTTTTCTTTATCATCATTGTCAACGTGTTTTTCTTTAATTAACTTAATGATACCTGGGATTTCATTTCCATACTCATTAACGATTTGAAGCATCATTCCAAGCTGACCATCTTCAGTTTTTTCTATATACTCTTCCAACTCATTCAGGTCCTTCATTGCTTTGATAAGCTTGTCCTTTATCAAATGTGTCTTGTTGTTATAAAGGTTCAGAACATCATAAAGTGACGCACCTTCATCTGCATAAGTGTAGGAGTTGATATTGCCCTCAAAATAAATGTGTTTGATATGCTCCTTTTCAGTTACATATTCGATCGCCTTTAGCAGCAGCCCAAGATTAGTCCGCGCAAGAATCGCTTTAGTTTTAATCTTTTTACTATTTCCCTTTCCTGAGATAGGGATCATTTCATGCTCATTAATATATCCCTTGTATTTTAGAACTTCCATTGCAAGATTGGCAATGTCCTGACCAAACCGAAAACTTGTCGAAAGATGATAAGTCTTAAAATCCACTTTCTCAAGTGAGTTAACCGCAAAACGCCAACCATAAATTTGTTGATGGGTATCGCCAACAATGACTTTAGTGGCCTGTTGTTTCAAAAACACATCAAGCATAGCTGGTGATGCATCTTGGCCTTCATCAAAAAGTATATAGTCGTAATTAAGTCGTGGATTTGAAAGCTGAAACTTTTTAAGATAAAAGTCATGCGTGATCTCAATTTCTCCCTTGTCCATCTTACTCAGGAAAAGTCTCGATTGTGAAACAATATAGCCATAAAATGAGGTCACAAAAATTTTGGCTTTCTCATCGGTTACCGTATCAAGATAATTTAAATCCTGAACCTTTTGTTTATCGCTGTTGCAGAAGTAAGCAATGAATTTATTAATGTGGTTTGCAATTACATATTCTGTATGTTTTTCATCATTGCCCTGCAGATGTAAAATCTCTACAATTTCATTTGTCTTGTAACCTTGAGGTCTCACCTTGTAATTATGGCGAAAAACAATATGTTTATAAGCAAGAGAATGTGCGGTTTCAATTTTGACATTAGCTAATCCTTTAGCAGCAAACTTCTTCAAAGCGTCGGTTTTTACAGATTTGTTGAAAGCTAAATACAGAATTTTACGATCTGCAGGCCTCGCCTGGGCATACGCTATAACAGTCGTAGTTTTCCCCGAACCTGCAACAGCATTTATTTTGATGTTCCCAGTAGAAGTGATAATGTAATATTGCTCGGGCGTGAATTCCATGGTAACAGTAAAAATATTCGTAAGAAGACCTGTTTTTTATCTTGTCTATTTAATGCACAAAACTTTCTACTCGGGATGATCTCCTAGGCAATACCCTGATTTCTTGGTTTTGCTATGTGGGATTATTAAAGCTAATTTACGGTATAAACCTGAAAGGTGGATAAAAATCTCTCAACAATCTAGAGTGCTGCTAAGATGGTATGAATAGAATTGTTTCCAGCCAAGGTATGGAAAATTGGATATTTTAATGACAGTACTTGTATTTTCATACGTTGCTTGGTTTTGTCCATGCAGAACGTGAGTTTTGCCCACAGAGAGTATGAATTTGTTATGCAGAGTGTGAATTTGTCATGCAGAGCGTAAATTCGTTCCTGCAAAATGTGAATTTGTTATGCAGAACATGATTTGTCATGCAGAGCGTAGCGAAGCATTTGTTAGATGAATTCCTTTGGACAATGCTATTTCTTTCATCCATGTATTCCTTTTGATAAAGTTAGTCAACCAATATTGTGATACAGTAGGACTGGTTGTCTGGAGTAATGCCTACAATATCTCTGCTTTGCTAGACAAAATCATAGTACTACCTTTATAAATAGTTAATAATGCAGGAGGAGCATCTTCTTCTCCCATTACAATAATAGCATAATCGTAAGTATAGCCCTTGTTTTTAAGCCTGAAAGTATGATTGCCAACACTACTTTCAGGCAAGTGCATGCTTCTTTCATTTACACTTTTCTAAATCTCTGATTAAAGTCGCTTTGTCGTACCATATTTTATATTTTTCTGGTACGAGACTGTTGATTAGCTCAATTGCTAATCCAATATCCGGTTGATAGTAATTGTCAAGTTGAATAACTTTGCTTTTTCTGCCTTTGGTTATTTTTATTATTACTTGGGAGCCATCTCTTATACAAGGATTAGAATAATACTTCTTCAGACTGTCAATATTGATATTAGACAATTTTACAAGAGTTTCGTCTGTTTCCAATTTACTGTTAAAAAGTACAGAATCTTTTTCTCCTTCTAAGTCACCTTTAAAATGATTTTAAGATTTTTTTCAGTGAGCACATATTTGATGGCGTAAGCCATTGAGTAATTTGCACTAAGTACAATCAGTTCAAATGGCTTTACTGGCAAATCGTAATCTATAGTATTTATTGTCTTTTTAGGTAGTAGACAATTATCAGCTGCATATGTGGAGAGGTGTAAGATCAAGATAATGAATATAATAATTAGTCGTTTCATTTTTTACGCTATAAAATTTTTACGCTCAGTAGATATGTGCACAGTATTATTACTAACACCCCAATGCTTTGCTCGATAGTTATCTTGGGCCACCAAGCTACGAAACCCCTTTATTGCAGTTTAGTTTGCCAGTATGAAATACACTTGTTTTTCTTGCTTATTTCTAGTTAAATAAAATCCATCTACTTTTATAGTTTCAAAATTATTTGTGTCTATGTTTTTGATATTTAAGAACCATCTTGGAATTTGCTTTTTGTGTTTATCTACGGCTAGTTCAAACTCTGAGAATTCAATTCTTTTGTTCGAGTCTTTAAAAATACGGTCATATTTTTTGGATGCTGTGTATCTAAATGTTCCAAAGTCTGCTAATTCATCTATATAAGAAACACTTTTCAGCTCATAAGCGCTACTGTCAATGATTTTAGGAAACCAACTTTTAGTTCGCAAGTTAGTTTTATTAAAACTTTCAAAATCAGCGTAATCTTGCTCGTAACCACCTGAGCAGGATGAGATGAAAAGTGTGAGTATAAGAAATATGCTTAAGTTTTTAAAAATCTTAACTGGCCCCATCAATTTATCTTTCTGTAGTGTGATGTTTTTTTGTCTCCAGACTTCTCAATCAATCCATTTTCTACACCATTTTTAAGATCCCTGCTTGCCGTGGCTGTCGATATTTCTGAGTAATGTTTCATATAGTCTTTTCGGGTAAATGTTTCAGTAGTAATGTCTAAGAACATTTCTAATCTTTCAGTTTCATTTAATCTTTTAGAGCTGCTTTCTAGAAGTTCATCGAACGACTGGTTGATGATATTCAACATAAACTCGATAAATCTAGTTGATTTTCCTTCTTTGTCTGATGCTGAAAGCGCATTGTAGTAATCATTCTGATTTTTTTTGATTAAGGTCTCGAATGGCAAAAACTCAAATAAAGGGTATTCATCCATTAATATTAAGGTTTGCCACAATCTTCCCATTCTTCCATTTCCATCCATAAAGGGGTGGATAAATTCAACTTCATAATGAAAAACACAACTTTTTATGAGCGTTAATTCAGTTTTACTTTTTAGATACCCAAACAGATCATTCATTAAGAATTTTAGATTTTGAAAGGGTGGAGCTACATGCTCAACTTTAGATCCCTTTACAATCCCAACTCCATGCATCCTATATTTCCCTGGGCCTATAACCAACCCTTTCATTAGCAGTTTATGGGCTTTTAAAAAATCTTTCTCAGCATTGCATTTGAAGTTTCTTAACTCCTTGTAAACTTCAAGAGCATTTAAAACCTCCATAATGTCCTTTTCAGGTCCAACAACTCTCTTGTTTTCTACAATAGAAGTGATCTGCTCTTCTGATAAGGTATTCCCCTCAATACTCAATGAAGAGTGGATGGTTTTAATCTGATTTTGTTTCCTAAGTTTTGGACTTTGCCTTGTCAAATGTTTAGCATTTACCTCTCCAATTTTTTGCGAAATAGAAGTAATTAACTGCAATATTTTTGGCGTGATCTCGTAAGGTGGATTCATTTTGATACTATCATTTGATAGTATCAAATATACGATTAAATATCTTAGCCATATGAGTTGCAATAGAAAGCGGATCTATCTAGACGTGCACTAACCTACAAATGCGAATGGATCCGAAAGCTCGCTTCGATATCGAAGAACATGTACTTACCCAAGAAAATAAAGGTAGGTTAGTGATTAATCAAGAAAGGGAATAATTGATTTTAACTGTCGGCATTAGTAATTTGATACTATCAAAAATAAATAATATTAAGATATATTGTTTTGTAGGAGAAGGGTGTGTGCCCTGGATCGTCTTCAACGCTACAACCTATAATTTATCCCGATTCCGCCAATTCTGGAAAAACCTTGTCATGCGCAACTTATAAATTGTTATGCGTTCAGAAAGTACTATTTAATCCTTGTAGACTGCTAAACGAATTTGATTAAATCCATTTTTAAACCTAAATAAATAAGCCTTAGTTTCTGAGGTCGTCCATTTTATTTCATCTCTTTGAGTTTTATCAGTGGTGTCCTTTTCTATATGAACATAATCATAAGGGCCAATTTTCTGGTTCAAGAGATTTGTAATGCTGTCATATTGATTTTTAAAATCCTCATTGGAACCATTATAATTCCATTCGTAAAAAATCAACTTCACATTATTGTCAAGGTCATAATAATAATTAGCTTCAGAAATGAATTTGCTTTTATCCGCTCTAATAAATCTTTTAGATTTTTTTTTTAATTTATGCTTATTGAAGTTAGGGTAAATCCCCGTACTGATCTCAACGAAATGATCATAAGATTCGTCTTTAGAATGGTTGGATTTCTCGAAAGCTAAATAAGATTTGATACCGAATAAATTTGTATCGATAAAATCTATACTCTTCACTTCAGAATTCCTTGTAGCTCTGCAACCAATCAAAATAAGGATAAATGGGAAGGCAATTTTAGCAAGATTTTTCATAAATGTTTTAACGACCTAAGGATTTACGAAGTTGACAGCTCAAGATAATGAACCTTATTAAAAAAACTGGAGCGTTTGAAAACTATTTCCCGCTAGCATAGCAAAAACTTCCTTTGAGATAAAGTAATATTTAATTACCATTGAAACTTTACTTTCTGAATTTCCGTATGAATAGCTTCTCTTAGTTTAAACCGCAAGCTTTTTAAGTTAGTAGGATAGTAAATTATAGAGAGAGATTTTTCATAAATACAAGATGAAAATAAAAAGACTAATCCATAAAAACGCAGTTCGCAAATTGTATTAAAAATTAACCGATTATATCCGTTTAACCTCCGACTAGCAAAATCCCTTTCCCCATCTTTACTATGCGAATAACGTTGGAGAAATCCAACAGATTTTTTAACTTACCATATACCCAAGCAAACTGGTGAAAGTCCAGTAATAATTCGGTACTCCGACGTTGTTCGCAGTGACTTGGGCTATTTAATTTTTTCATTATGCGAACAACGAAAAAACAAACCACCACTTCAATCCCCTAGTACAACCCAACCCAAATCAAAAATCCACAAAGTCACTGCACATGTGGCGCCTGTTACATCCCCAAAACCAAAATGCCAGATGGTATCCGCCGTTTAAAAGTTTACTACAAATATGTAAATAACAAGCAAGTGCCCGTGCTTTTGCTCCAAGGCGAATGGATCCGAAAACTCGGTTTCGATATCGAAGAACATGTAATTATCCGAGAAAAGAAAGGCAAGTTGTTGATTAACCTAGAAAAGGAATAATCACATTTCAACTGTCAAAACTAGCTGTATGATACTATCATTTGATAGTATCATATAAAACAATTCACTAATGATCCTACAAAGGATACGTGCTCCTGCTATTTATTCAAGTAGCATTTATTTACTTTGATAGCCCAAATCCCTTAATCTGTGACCAACTATTTAAGTATGCCGCATATAAACATCTCGCTATTGGCGTCCAAACCATTAACTGTGAACCATGATCCATCAACCACCAGCAAACAAATCTGTGCAGCTGTGGCAAACTTAACCTCCATGCCCTTGGTGTCCCTTAGCGGTAAAACCTTTTGCGAAATCTACCGCCTTATTTCTATCCCTCCCAAAATCCCTTAATCTGTAGCCACTATTTAAGTATGCCGCATATAAACATCTCGCTATTGGCATCCAGACCATTAACCATGATCCATCAACCACCAGCAAACAAATCTGTGCATCTGTGGCAAAATAACCTCCATGCCCTTGGTGTCCCTTAGTGGTAAAACTTTTGCGAAATCTACCGCCTTATTTCTATCCCTCCAAAATCCCTTAATCTGTGGCTATCAATTTAATCAACAAAACAATAATCTGTGCATCTGTGGCAAAAAACTATAGATCATGCAACCAAAACACCTATGTTTTCTCTGTGTCTATGTGGTAAAAACTAACGCCTATCCTAGGACATTGGGAGAACAGCAAATAAGAAATACGTGCAGCTGTGGCAAACTTAACCTCCGTGTCCTTGGTGTCCCTTAGCGGTAAAACCTTTTGCGAAATCTACTTCCTTATTTATACCCTCCCAAAATCCCTTAATCTGCGGCCAACTATTTAAGTATGCCGCATATAAACATCTCGCTATTGGCATCCAGACCATTAACTATGAACCATTAACTATGAACCATGAACCATCAACCACCAGCAAACAAATCTGTGCATCTGTGGCAACCTAAACTCCGTGCCCTTTGTGCCTCTTGGTGGTAAAACCATTTGTCCACAACCAAAAGTATCACAAACTAAATTTAAACTTAAAAATCATCTTATCAATCCTCCTCTTATTCTGCTGCTGTAACAAAGAAGGATACAAATTCATAATGGTATTTAATAGTAAGATTATGAACGCAAACAAATACTTATCCCTCAAAATCATAACGACTACAAAAATTAGAACAAACACAAAAGCAAATAAATGGTCTATTTCAGATTTATTCATCTCTGCTCTTAAAGTTCTCAAATCAGAAATATCTATTTTTCTGTTAATCTTTAATTTTGGATTGAAAAACTTGAAGAAAGTATATTTTACAATCCATTTTACAATTCCAACCCCAATAATTTTATTTAAAGTCTCACTTTCTATAAAATTAAGATTCGATAATTGTCCATTGTAAAAATTAGTCTTTCGTACTAAGGCCGTGATGATCATCCCAACAATCCAGGAAATAAATACCATGGAAATACTAGATGTTAAGTAACTAAGGATTATTTTCATTCATTCTTTATTAAAATTTTCGTCGACTTCATCGAGGCTAAATTGCATAATTCCCCTAGATTTTGCAATCTCGATTACGATTAAGAATAATCCTCTTCATCGATAAGGCGTTTTAATGTCTAGAATTCTCCTGAGCGGATGCTTTAAAAAATGCTTTGATATCTTTTTTGAGCATGTTAATTGAAGTGTGTAGAGCTATTCTTGTTTAATTTATTTCTTTTATTGGAATAATAGGCATTTGCTAGGCATGTAGAGATTGCACACCATCACTCATTGCGCTGCAACGGTTTTATTTTTTTTCACACGCGCTAAATATTCTTCCATTATCTTCTTTTGCTTTGAAGTGCCGGTCTTTAATATTTGCTCTATTTCTGCACCAAAAGCATGAACAAAAAGACTATCATTCGCAAAATCCCCAAAACACGAAATCTTTGCTGCATTCAACTCCTCTACTTCAGTTTTGGTTGATGAATTGTCTAATTCATATTTAAACGTCTTGTCATTCCATTTATAGCCTACCGCATTCTCACCTTTAATTAACGAAATATCGTTGTTAGAATCCCAATCAAAATCTTTTTCGTAGATGGGCCCTGGAAAAAAGTTATAGATATATTTCACCCAAAGGTAATCGCCTTCAGAGTCGGTAAAGTTAAATTTCGAACTCACTTCTTGGTTCATATAAAGCCCCCAGCCAACAATATGTGCCTCATTAATCAATGCTAAGCATGGATAGACTTTATTGCCAACCAGTTTATAAAAACTATAACCATCTGAATATACGCCAGAACCGCGATTGTAAACACGTCTAAAATAGAAAGTCTTATTAACAGAATAACTATTTGCCACAGATAGATCGGGCATATTATAAAACATGTAATAGTCTTCTAGATAGAGTAAATGCCAATCAGATCCTATTTTTTTGAATACTGCCATAGATGGATGATTTTTATTCCAACCTAACGTAATGATCAGCTCTTCACTTTCATCGTTATCCAAGTTCACAAATAATGCATTTAAGAGACCTGGCTGTTTTTTATCCAAATCTTTGTCATAAGCTGGTATAAAAATAGAATCTGGCTTAATAAAACGATCAAACTCACTAAGCAATTGAGCATTGTTCTGGTTAGGATCGTATTTGCGGACCTTCTCAATCCACCCTGTAGGAACAATAATGTCCATATGATAATCCATTTTGGACACATTCCTAGTTTTTTTATGGACATCCTTATGTTTAGTACAGGCACTCAAGCAATAGGATACAACAAAAATTATTAGAATAAGAGAGCGATACATGGTAAGATAAAATGATGATATGAATCTATATATATTTGTTGGAATCCTAAATAAATTACCATTATTTATTTACGTAAATATAAGTGTCGCTAAGACCTGTATCCATAGCCACATGTTTATACCTAAAGCTAAAGTGCGAGATGGTTTACGCTGTCTAAAAGTTTATTGCAAATGTGAAATAGGAAGCACTGCCCGTATCTTTGTATAAGTATTCCACCAACTAAACGCTGCTAACCTCAGATTGCCAAACCACCATTACCCTACATTACGAAAAATTAAGTTCAGCGATTTCTGATCACACATATAGGTCAAACTAGCTTTATCCGCATTATCAATTTCAAAAAACTCATCAATGGTCTCTATTCTTCTTTTAGTAGACTTATCATCAATTATAATTTTTATGATAGCTGAATATTGGATTGTCCGACTTGCCAAAGGAAAGAAACTATATAAGCGTATACTTTCATCATTGAAGCTTATTTTATAATAACTTCTTTTGATAAAAAACCACAATATTAACGTTAAAGGAATTCCTGCCCATGATACAAAAAATGGTAGTTCAGCACCTTCAACAAACCAGGTGAAAAACATAGTAGTAGTTAGACATAACGTACTCAATAATGCCATCAAAATTACAGCTAATGCAGAAATGTATAAATTGATCCTCTTGTCGCCATTTTGTTTAGCCCTTTTAATCTTTATGATCATATAAGTGCATGCTGGAATGTCATTTGTTAGATTTTCAGTCTTGTTAGATATTTTGTTATGAATTTTAGGCATTTAGTACTAGCTCACCATAAAATTTGAGACCATCGACCGAATTTTCAATAGTCAAGCACTTTTAACTTAAATATCAGTCTATCTTTTCCAGTTGAAATAGTCGGAAGATCTGCAAATATCTTAATATAGGTATTGTATTGATTATTGTCTTTTAAGCTTTTGATGTTGTAATTAAACACTTCTGAATAATAATATTTGATCAGTTCATCAGAAATTCCACCTTTTCTGATAAAGTAAGAAAGTGACGTATTCAAAATCGCATTTTCTTCAGCTGCATTAAAGTTGGCTAAATCTCTACTTTTGCGAATATCCGAGATAGTTTTGTCGTCTGTATATAAGTAGTCAATGTATCTATGTAGCATCTCATGGATATATGTTTCCACTAATCCTTCTTTCATATATAACAGATAATTCTCTTCTGGTGTCGGCTTTTTGTAAATTGGTTTGCTTCCTTTTGTCGCATCGTTTCCTAAAATATTGCCCGAGTGTACATCAATGACAACTACATTTTTATACCTGCCTATATCTGAAATGCCATCAATATTAGGGAAATATCCTGCTCCTAAAAAGGAAGTGTAGGATTTAGCGATGTAGTCGGGTGTAGTATTAAAAGCAGTCCAATAAAATCTATTTGAGTTCGACCACTTTTCAAACTTAGGCCTGTCGCCTGTATAACTTAAAGTTTGAACAAATAGTTTATCAAAAGCATCGTTGTATAATGTTCTTAGAATTTCAATTGCCCTAATTGAGAAATAGACATTCTTTTGACTTGTTTCGTTATCATCTTCTGTAGAGAAGTAAAAATTTTCATACCTATAAATATGCAACTGCTTGTTAATAGAAGTTGAATTTGTGTTGGAAATTGGGTTTGCGGTAAAAATCCCAAGCTCATTCGGATGTTTAAAACCTAAGTAATCAAGTTTTTTGGTGTTAATGGGGATATCTATTGTGCCGATTGCCGAATTCTCGTAATTATATTTTTGAATAAGCTGTTTTATTTCATTTTCTATTTGAGAAGCTAAAAGTTTGCTTTGGTCAAATGCATTTTTAGATTTTATCCAACTTAAATCGTGTTTTTGTAGTGATTCTGTGGTCGGTTGAAAGATTTGAGCCTGTATTCCACAAGAGATGAACAAACTGCAAATTATCATTGTTAATTTCTTTTTCATAGAGCGTTTGGCTCTCAAAATTTGAGATTCAGCCTCATTGTACTTGTCTATCTCCTTTGTCTTATAATATCCATTTTTTCCAAATAAAAAGTCGTATGCTTTATCCAATAAATTGTCAATTTGGATCTTATCATTGTGCCTTTGAATCTCTGAATTTCGTTTATGATTTTTAATAGCAATGATTAAATTGTAAACGCCTAAAAGGATTGCAAGAACTGAAATAGTAATGGAGAGTATTTGTTGATAATTCATAGCCTTGAACAAATTGTTAATTTAGAATTTGAGAGTTTTACCATTAAAACTACAATCATTTTATTAAAAATCCTAGAAGTAAAACTTAATAACATATTTATTTATAACAGTTTAACTTTGTTTACAACTGTGTGTATTCGAAAAATATCTGCCTCCCTATCACACGAAGAAGATTCAAAGCTCAACAGCTCGATGTTCGATTGACCAAAACTTAGCAAAGGAACAATCAGAAAGAGAAAAAGCGCCCATTTCATAACAATATTTATAGATAGTTCAATCTACAAAAAACTTAAACTAGTTCCTCAAATAGCTATCAATTAGTCAACAAAGCAATAATCTGTGCATCTGTGGCAAACTTAAGCTCCCTGCCCTTGGTGCCCCTTAGTGGTGAACCATTTGCAAATCATTGCCGAAGCAATCTATATATCTACCTCGTAATTCTAGCTCCCAAAACCCCTAATCTGTGGCAAAAAGGTGTGTTTGTCCTAATTTCTTTTCTAATCCTTAAACTTAAAACCTTGCTTTCTCAATAACAATTTGGTCGTTGGCTTTTTGTTCCGATCATAATAGTTCCAAATATCAATTCTTTTATCATTGTTTACTTTTCTGGTAGCCATCAACTGACCCTCTGGATAGTAGAATTTATAAAGAATATCATGGTCTCCCAAAAAAAAGAACTCTTCCTTCAAGTTGCCAGTAGGATAGTAATCTTGATGGATATTGTTCCCCGTAATTTTCTGAATGTTCCCGTTTGGATAAAATAATTTCTCTTCACTATAATTTCTTATACTAATAAATAAACGCTTGAGAATACCATTTTCATAAAATGACGTAGATATTGTGCCCAAAGAATCGTTGTCCAAAACCTGAAACGAAAGTTGACCATTTTCGAAGTAACTTTCAAACCTTGATTTCTTAAAGTTCTCCTGAAACAAGATGGATTTCAATCTTCCGTTTTGATAATATTCTTTGCTGTCTGCAGTTTTAAGTTTGTCATCAATATAATATCCAGAAAAGTAACCATTGTTCTCCTTTGTCTCCTGCCATTTTCTTTGTTTGAAACCGTATTTGTCAACATAGTTGATGGTGTCACCATTGCTTATTTCATATTTGACCTGATAAATCATATATTTTTCAGGAAAATATTTAATAACCGAGTCGTTCACAGTTATGATCTGCGGAAGAGTAGTCAATCCTTTGATTGTTAAATTATATTCAAAGCAGCAATCACAAGATGCTTTTTCAAGTACTTTATCTATTTTCTTATTTGGTCTTTTAATATTGACAAGTCTGCCTTCTTCGTAATTAATCCTTAAGGTATCAGAGCGAAAGATAGTTGTTAAGTCATGAATGCCAGCACAATTTGCAATAACACCTATGGTAAGTTTATAAATGCCACCATCAATACTTTGATTTACGATCCTTTTTTGTATTCGAAAAATATCTGCCTCCCTATCACACGAAGAAGATTCAAAGCTCACCAGCTTGATATTCGACTGACCAAAACTTAGTAAAGGAACAATCAGAAAGAGAAAAAGCGCCCATTTCATAACAATATTTATAGATAATTCAATCTACAAAAACTTTAAACTAGTTCCTATCAAATGGATATCAATCAGTCAACAAAGCAATAATCTGTGCATCTGTGGCAGACTTAAGCGCCGTGCCCTTGGTTGTAATTGAAATTTTGTCATCCAGACGAAGGAAGGATCTAACAAAAAGCATTTGCAAATCAACATAGAAGCTGTGGCTATAAATTTAATGAACAAAGCAATAATCTGTGCATCTGTGGCAAAATTAAGCACCATACAAGTATAGATAAATCTAGCTTCCTCCCATCTGGGGGACAATTGAAGAGGAGCAAAGAAATGCATCTGTAGCTAAAATTAATCCAGCAATCCAAACAAATTAACTAATATAAAACATTAAATTAGGAACTAGCTTTCATTAATCATGATATATACATTTAAAAAAACAACTTTCTCATTTATTTTCTTTTTGCTTTTAACTAACATGGCCTTATCACAAGATAAGAGAATAGATAAACTGTTGTTAAAGTTAATTAGCGTCAATGAAAAAGAATTTCATTCAGATAATTTTTATGAGAAAAGCTTCATGTTTTCTATAACTATTGGTGTTGATAAAAACGGTACTGTAGATACAGTGATCACATCTGATAACGGAGACAAGGAATTGAACCAGCTAGTAGATTTTAACAAAATTAGAAAGGGTTTAAAAGGCAGTAATATTTATTTTAAACCACATAAAAATGAAGTGCTGGTGTTACTCGTTTCTGTAATCAGAGGAGACTATGATTATTTAAAAATCAATAATGGCAATCAATATGTTAGGGATTGGAGAGCAATAATCAAAAATTCCGTCGAAATAAAAATTAAAGATAGGCCGCAAATATTTTTACCACCAATACTTATAGAAGCCCATGGAAAAGGTATTAAGAATTGAAACTTCAGCCTTCTAGCCCCATCTTTGGGAAGCATCCTTAACCACCCAGACCATGATCCATGAACTATCCATGAACGATCGCCCATTGACTATTGACCATTAGCTATCGACCCAAACTTTGAACTTTATTTTATTCTTTGAGCTTAAAGCAATCGAGGGGAACGGACTTTCGAACTTTCCAGACTTTCGGACTATTATCCCATCTCGGGGGAATCATCCCTAACCAGCCAAGCTATCAACTATGAACCATGATCCATGAACTTTATTTTATTCTTTGAGCTTAAAGCAATCGAGGGGAACGGACTTTCCGGACTTTCGGACTCTTA
>Ga0247810_10000273_pt1 | contig 72228 bp, 40 predicted proteins | sample UWRJL119311C1_FD_179918 | JGI IMG/M metagenome (GOLD analysis project Ga0247810, IMG submission 179918) | Plant litter microbial communities from Arlington Agricultural Research Station in Wisconsin, United States - UWRJ-L119-311C-1 | ecosystem: Environmental > Terrestrial > Plant litter >...
AGTAGGACCCGGAAGTCGTAACCGTAATACTTTGAGTTGTCTCACCAGTCGACCAGATATTGTCGTTAGCAGATGAAGATGTTAATACGACTGAGTTTCCGTCGCAGAATGTTAAAGGTCCGTTAGCTGATATCGTCGGCAAAGCAGGCACAGGATTTACAATAACGGTTTTTGGTGCTGAAGAACTTGAAGAACAACCGTTCTCTGTTACCGTTACCGAATAAATACCTCCGGTAGTTACTGTAATAGACTGCGTTGTTGCCCCATTCGACCAAAGGTTTCCAGTAGCAGCTGATGAAGTGAGAACGACATTTCCGCCTGCGCAGAAAGTTGTTGATCCGCTAACTGTAACAGTTGGCGTTGCCGGAATCGGATTTACAGTTACGGCGATCGGAGCCGACGCTGCCGAGCTGCATCCTGCCGATGTAACAGTAACGGTGTAAGATCCGGAAGCTGAAACAGTGATGGATTGCGTTGTTGCCCCATTCGACCAAAGGTTTCCTGTTGAAGCCGATGAAGTGAGAATGACATTTCCGCCTGCGCAGAAAGTTGTTGATCCGCTAACTGTAACAGTTGGCGTTGCCGGAATCGGATTTACAGTTATGGCGATCGGAGCCGACGCTGCCGAGCTGCATCCTGCTGATGTAACAGTAACGGCATAAGACCCGGAAGCTGAAACAGTGATGGATTGAGTTGTTGCCCCGTTGGACCAAAGGTTTCCAGTTGAAGCCGATGAAGTGAGAATGACATTTCCGCCTGCGCAGAAAGTTGTTGATCCGCTGGCTGTAACAGTTGGTGTTGCCGGAATCGGATTTACAGTTACGGCGATCGGAGCCGACGCTGCCGAGCTGCATCCTGCTGATGTAACAGTAACCGTGTAAGATCCGGAAGCTGAAACAGTGATGGATTGCGTTGTTGCCCCATTCGACCAAAGGTTTCCAGTAGCAGCTGATGAAGTGAGAACGACATTTCCGCCTGCGCAGAAAGTTGTTGATCCGCCAGCTGTAACAGTTGGTGTGACTGGAACCGGATTTACGGTAACAGCTATCGGGGCAGAAGTTGCCGAGCTGCATCCTGCCGATGTAACAGTAACGGCATAAGACCCGGAAGCTGAAACAGTGATGGATTGCGTTGTTGCCCCATTCGACCAAAGGTTTCCTGTTGAAGCCGATGAAGTGAGAACGACATTTCCACCTGCGCAGAAAGTTGTTGATCCGCTGGCTGTAACAGTTGGTGTAGCAGGAATCGGATTTACGGTTATTCCGATAGGAGAGGAGGTCGATGCTGCACAACTTCCGTTACTCGCAGAAACAGTGTAGGAGCCGCTTGTGGAAACTGTAATAGATTGTGTTGTTGCTCCGGTAGACCAAACATTATTGCTGGCAGCGGACGATGTGAGTACTACATTTCCACCTGCACAGAAAGTGGTTGGCCCGCCTGCGGTAATTGTAGGAACGGGAGAAGCGCCTGACAACGTTACGACGACAGGTGCCGATGTGGCGTTCGGACAACCGGACACGGCCGTAGTAACGGTGTATGTTCCACCTGTTGAAACGGTGATAGATTGTGTTGTTGCACCGGTCGACCACGTATTTCCCGAAGTTGCTGAAGAAGTCAGCGTAACGCTGCCTCCCGGACAGAATGAGAGTGGTCCGCTTGCTGAAATAGTTGGAGTTGCGGCCACAATTACTGCTACAGGCGCTGACGGAAGTGAGGTACATCCCGCTGTTGTTTGTGTTACGGTGTAATTTCCTGAAGTTGAAACGGTGATGGATGGTGTTGTGGCTCCGTTCGACCAGATATTCCCGGTTGAAACGGAAGAGGTAAGAACAACATTGCCTCCCGCACAAACGGTTGTTGGTCCGCCGGCAGTAACTGTAGGAGCCGCAGGACCAGCGGTAACAGTAACTACTACTGCGGGCGAGGTGGTAGAGCACCAGTTGCTGATGCCTTCGCTTGTAGTTACGGTATAAGAACCGGAAGCTGTGGCGCTGATCGATTGAGTTGTGGCTCCTGTCGACCAGGAATAATTGGTGTTGGGAAAAGACTGAAGGACAACACTTCCGCCATTACAGAAAGTCGTTGGACCTGACGCCGTAACCTGTGCTGTTACATTGATCAGAACAGCAACGTTCTCGTTAATTTCATTAACTACTGCGGCATCTTTTCTTCCGTCCAGGTTAAAGTCGGCCTGCACAATCGCAAGCGGTCCTACCCCGACAGAGAATTTTTTAAAGTAGGTAAATGTTCCAGTTCCGCTTCCTGTAAATACGCAGGCAACACCTGTTAATCCTACCGAAACATTAAAAGTCGCCAGGACATCCTGCTTTCCATCATTGTTAAAATCGGCAATAACCACACTGGTCGGAGTGCTTTCTGTAGTTGTTGGCAGCGTTCCTACCGTAAATACGCCTGAACCGTTATTCTGCAGACGTGAAATCGTTCCTGCTCCTCCTGAGTTCGTTACAATGAGATCGATAAAGCCATCGTTGTTCAAATCGGCGCCGTCGATAGCACATGGGGAATTTCCAACCGTCGTAGGCGTGGATGTAGGGAAGGTGCCTGAGCCTGAATTCAGGAAAGTACTGACCGTACCCGTAGTATTTTTGTTTACAACGACAATGTCTTTAAATGCATCGGCATTCAGGGTTTTTACTGTCAGGGCAACAGGATTCGCAGAAGTCGAATAGCTTACCGGTGCGGCGAAAGATCCGGATCCTGTACCATTCAATACGCAGAACGCGGACGAAGAAGTATTGATAACGATGGCATCCAGGTTACCGTCGTTGTTGATATCGCTTAGCGTAACGAACGTCGGAGCTGTATTGGCAGGAAAACTGGAAGGGGCCGAAAAGCCGCCTGTTCCGTTCCCTAGGAAAACTGAAATTGTTCCTGCTGTTTGATTGGCAGTAACAACATCTGCTTTCCCGTCATTATTAACGTCTCCTGAAAAGACAGAAACAGGCATTGTTCCTGTTGTAAACGGGATTCCAGCCGAAAATGTAGCGTTGGTTGCACCCAAGTGCAGGGTGAAAGTATTGCTTGCCGAATTGGCTACTACCATGTCTGGATCGCCGTCTCCGTTAAAGTCATTGGTATGCAGTGATTTGGGAGCACTTCCGGTAGCCTGGTAATTTCCGGAAACGAATGCTCCGGAAGCAGTTCCTAAAAAGACCGGAACCAATCCGCCTAGATTTGTTGAAAGCGCCAGGTCCGCGTAACCGTCACCGTTAAAATTCCCGGCAACGATATCCCAGGGGCCCGAAATGGCTATTGTTTTTACGGCAGGAAGGAAGGTTCCGTTACCAACTCCGACAAATTTGGAAAGTGTGTTTTCGTAGTTATTGGTTACAAGCAGATCAAGAACCCCGTCACCGGTAACGTCTCTTGCAATAACTGCTTTCGGAAGATCGCCGGTAACATAACTGACAACAGTAAAGACTCCCGAGCCATTGTTCGTGAGCACAGAGATATTGTCAGCGGTTTCATTAACACTTACAATATCGATATCGCCATCATTGTTGAAATCTCCTGCTGTAACAGCGCTGCAGCCTGTTCCTGTTGCATAACTCGTTGCGGTACCAAAGCTCCCGGATCCGTTTCCGAAACGGATGGATACGTTTGCAGTAGAGGAATTCCCGGTTACGACATCCTGGAAACCGTCGCCATTGAAATCGCCGGCTGAAATTCCGGTAGGATTCCCAGCTACGGTGAAAAGGGCAGCAACATTAAATGTTCCCGGAGACGCTGTAATTCCTGTAAAAAGATCGAAACCGTTATTGTGAGATGCAACTATATCCTTGAGGCCGTCACCATTGAAATCTGCAATTGCCAGCCCGTTTACATTCGAGCCTGCAGTATAGGTTACAGGAGCTGCAAACGTACCGGTGCCATTTCCTAAAAGAACAGATACCGTTGGTGTTGTTCCGGAATTGGCTACAACGATATCCAGGTTTCCATCGTTGTTGACATCAGCAGCTTTCAGATCGAAAATCCTTGCTCCGCCCTCAACGCCAACGGCCGTCTGGAAAGTTCCGTTTCCGTTACCGGCGAGCAGGCTGATCCGGTTCGTTCCCCCGGCTAAGCTATTGGCAACAATGATATCTTCCTTTCCGTCATTGTTGAAATCACCTCTGTCTATGCTCCTTGCAGAAGCTTGTCCGGAAAAGGCATAATCGTTCGGCGATGCGAAACAGGATTGAGCGTAGTAGTTATTTGCAAATAAGGAGAATGCTGAAACTAAGACGGTGGTAAAAAATATTCTCATAAGTATTTCTATCTCAACAGTGTAACGTGTCCGTTATAATTCAATGGCTTGTTACGTATTCCATCGGTCAGGGTTATAACCCAGGTGTAAACCCCGTCCTGAACCAGTTTGTCATGATACGTACCATCCCATCCGATCTGGTAGTTAAGTGATTCGAAAATAATTTCTCCCCACCGGTCAAAAATAATAAAAGTATAATTACTAATAACGGAACCATCGGGCATTACAGGATAGAATACGTTATTGTATGCATCCCCGTCTGGAGTGAAGGTATTGGGAACGTAGATAACGAAATCATTTAAAAATTTAATTGGCTTGCATATTTCGTTCTTACAACCTTGTTCCGAGGTAATTTCGAGACAGGCTGTGATGATCTCGTTCACGCCTACACCGTTGAAATTAACAATTGGATTGGGAACTGTAGAACCCGGATAAGGTCCGAAGTTCCATTCATAGGATACGGCTCCGTATGAATCATCCGTAAAGTGAATGGTGTTCTCGAAGATCGTAGGATTGGTAGGATTGAAACTGAAATTGGCAACAGGATCGGCGAATACACAAACAACATCATTGAATGAGCCTGACATCGGGCAGCCATCCGAAGTTGTACCTGTATAGATCACGTCGTAACAACCGGGATCCGTAAAGGTGGCAGTGATATTATTACAATCGGTGACGGTTTGTCCGTCTGAGAATTCCCAGTTGCAGTTTCCGAGCAGCGCCGGGTCGATATCCGGAGTAAATGTTACGGTCAGAGGCGAACATCCGCTTTGGAAATCGGAGCTGAAGGTCATATCCGGAATGGTGTAGAAGCCAACGAATACCGTGGAATCTATCGTCCCACACTGGTCCGTTACCGAAATGGTGTAAGTCGTCGGTGCAAAAGGTGTCACCGTTACGGTCGAAAGCGTATCATCCGCAGCTGAGCTCCATTGATACTCGTAGCCGGGATAACCGTCCAGTACCTGTACTGCAAGGTCTACAGAATTCCCTTCACATAATAGCGTGTCGGAAGTAACGGAGATCTGTAGTACATTCAGCATGTTGAGGCTCGTTGCAATTGCAGGAGACTGGCAGCCGTTGTCATCGGTTACGAAAACGTTGTAAACCGTCGGCGTTAAAGGATGAACATCCTGCGTCTGGGCAATGATCCCGTTATCCCAAGTATAAGTGAAAGGTTCGGTTCCTCCAAATGCAATAGCGAAAAGCGGAACGGTATCGCCTGAGCACATAAGACTGTCGGGAGTGGAGAACAGCTGTAAAGGAAGCGGCTCATCCACAACGGCAACTCCGGCAGCAAAACAACCTGCGGGATTGGTTACTTCGATATTGTAGATGCCGGTACAAACGCTGGCCAATGTATTGGATGCACCTGTCGTGGCTCCGCCGTCAAAACTGAAGTTGGATCCACCCGGAGCATCTACGGTTATTGTTCCGTCGCAAAGTCCCGTACAGCTCGGTTCGGTCCAGGTAACTCCGTTGATAACGAAAGGTGCCGGTTCGCTGATATCGAATGTATCGGCTGCGGAACAGCCATTAATATCCGTTACAAGTAGGGAGTAAGAGCCCATGCAAAGTGCGCTGGCCTGGTCCTGGTTGGAAGTTGGAACATTTGCCGACCAATCGTAAGTATAAGTGCCTGTTCCGCCTGCTACGGCAGCGGTAGCCGTTCCGTCACAGAAAGTGGCGCAGGTTGCATCCGTAAAGCTTACACTAGCTGTGAGCAATGCCGGTTCCGTTACGATTTGCTGTCCGGTTGCCTGGCAGGCATGATCGTCTGTAACCACAAGGTCGTAAGTACCGGATTGGATGAAATTCGTTGAAGCTGCAGCAGTAAAGGTCACTCCGTTATCATAGGAATAATTGTATGGAATTGTTCCTCCCTGTACCACTATCTGAACAGCTCCTGTAGCATCCTGGAAGCAGGTCAGATTTGTAGCCGAAGAAGTGAAAGAAAGTACTGCCGGCTCATTTACCACTGTTGTTGCGTTATCGGTACAGCCGTTCTGATCGGTAAGTGTTATCGTATAATTTCCGGCGCAGATAGCTGTGAAAAGACTGTCTGGCTGCGCAGTTCCGCCAATTGAGAATGAAAGAGGTCCCATTCCGCCTGAGGTCGTGATCGAAATTTCGCCGTCACAGGAAGCATTACAAAGGGGATCGGTGACAAAAACACCTGTGATCAGTGGTGAGCTTTGATCGGCAATAACGGCAATCGCAGTGATCTCGCAGGCATTTCCGTCGTGAACGACCAGGTTATAACTACCTGCCGGAATAGCTGTAAAAGTACTGGCTGTTCCGAAAGTAGCACCATTATCGTTACTGTAAGTGTAGTTGCCCACACCACCGCCTGCGGTGAGCTGGATCTCTCCGTTCGACTGGCCGCATGTTGAAGGAACGGTAGTATTTGTTACCGTTAATGGTGTTGGAGCAGCAATCGATTCGGTCCCTGTGGCGGAGCAGAGATTAACGTCTCTTACGACGATCTGGAAAGTTCCGCTGCACAAAGAGCCGATAACCGGTGTGATTCCGAAAGTTGTTCCGTTGTCGGTGCTGTACTGGTAAGCTCCTGTTCCTCCGGCAGCTGTTATGGTAATTTGCCCGTCACATGAGCTATTACAAAGAACAGGAGTTGAAGCATAGGTTGCGCTTACGGCAGCTGGCTCGGAAATAACGATCGTTCCGGTTGCTTCACAAAGATTGACATCGCGGATAACTACGTCATAGTTTCCTGCTGCGATACCAAAGAAATCCCCGGGTGCAGTAAACGTAGCTGCATTATCGATGCTGTAGGTGTAAGATCCGGTTCCTCCTGATCCTACCAGCTGGATAGATCCTGTACTGTTACCGTTGCAGGTAAGATCAGCTGTGTTTTGCTGGAACAGAACAGGAGTTGGCTCTGTAATGGTAGCCACTCCGTTGAAGATACATGAGTTGTCATCCATAACAGCCAGGTCGTATGTTCCCGCAGCTAATCCGCTGAAGCTGGCAGCAGGCTGGAAAGTCGCCCCATTGTCTATGCTGTAATAGTAAGCTCCGATTCCACCGGCTGTTCCCGAGAAATCAATTGCTCCAACGGTTCCGGCATTACACAGGTTATCTGTAACTGTCGTGTTGAATGTGATCGGCTCCGGTTGAATGATGATAAAAGGAAGTGTGTAAATACAATTTCCGTTGTCGTATATAATAATGATGTGGCTTCCTTCGGGAAGGTTGAAGAATGTTCCGTTGGTTTGTGTTGCACCGTTATTGTCCAGCTCATAAGTAATGGGAGGAGCACCGCTAACATTGGTCACTTCAACCGTTGCATCTGTTCCGTCATAACAGCTGACATCCGTCTGGCTTAACAGAATTCCGTCCATTTCAATATCGTTTATACCGAAGAAGACCGTTTCCTGACAACCCAAGGCATCGGTTGCGGTAATTTGATAAGCGCCGGCCGTCAGGTTCGTAAAAACACCAGTTGGCTGATTCGGCTCACCATTCTTGGAATACTGGTACGAAGGATGAAGACCAGTAGCTGTTACTTCTAAAGATCCGTTGTTAAATCCGCAGTTGGATTCAGTCATCGAGGTCTGAGTAAGTGCAAATCCCGGAGGATTTACAAGATTTCGTGTAGCAGTGAGCTGACAGCCGTGGCTATCCTTAACCAGGATCTGCTGATTTCCTGCACAAAGTCCTGTAAGAACAGGTGAAGACTGAAATGCACCGCCATTTGCAGCATACTGGTAGGCTGGTGTTCCTCCGGCAGCTGTTACTGTAACCTGTCCGTCGCAGGAGTTGTTGCAAATAGGATCTGTGTTCACAAACGTTGCTGTAACGGGTGTCGGCTGCGTAATTGTTGCAACTGAATTCGCGAGACATCCGTTGGCGTCTTCTACTACCAGGTTGACAGCTCCTGCACATAATCCTGTTACGGGATTTGTTGTGGAGAAGGTTGTTCCGTTATTGGCGGAGAATCCATAAGGCGCTGTTCCTCCTGTTGCGGTAATTAGAACAGATCCATCGCATACGCCATTACAGCTTGCAGGGGAAGGTGTTGAAGTATAAGAAAGCTGAGTCGGAGACGTAATGGTAAAGTTCACGACCGAAGAGCAGTTATTGGCATCCGTTATTGTTACCGTGTAATTTCCGACGTTCAGTGAGGTGAAGTTATTCGAAAGCTGCGACGCTCCACCGTTCAGTGAGTAATGAATGGGATTCGTTCCGCCGGCTACACCTATTAATACAGATCCGTTCACACCTCCGAAACAGGTTACGTTCTGCTGGGATAGAACCGAAGCGATGGGCGCATTGGCCGCCGTGACAACTGCCGTTACCGTACTTGTACAGTTATGAGCATCTGTAATAGTAACGGTATAAGAACCTGCTGCCAGGCCTGAGAATGTTCCGCCTGCTTGTCCGGCACCGCCAATAGAGTAGGAGTAAGGGATTGTTCCGCCGCTTCCTGAAACGGTTACTGCTCCGGAATTGGATCCGCATGTTGCCGGCGCTGTGGAAACAAGTGTTACAGCCAGTACATTGGGCTGTGTCACGGTAGAATTCACAGTAAATGTACAATTGTTAGCGTCTTTCACGGTAACTACATGACTTCCGGCGCAAAGGCCGGTAAAGCTGGCTGCTGCCTGGTAAGCTCCGCCATTCAGACTGTATTGATAAGGAGAAGCGCCACCAGTTGCTGTTAAAGTGATGGCCCCGTTACAGGAGCCGTTGCATAAGGCATTAACGACAACTGCGGTTGCAGAAAGTGCTACGGGATTGGTAATAGTTGCGCTGGCCGTGGTAGAGCAGTTGTTGATATCTACGATAGTTGCCGTGTAGGTTCCGGCGCAGAGATTCGATGCTGTCTGGGTTGTTTGCCCGTTATTCCAGGTAAACGTATAGCCAGGAGTTCCGTTCGTTGTGAAGTTGATCGCTGCAGAACCGTTACAGGCTCCGTTACAGAGCGGATTGGTTGCTGTAGTCGTAACAACAGGCGTCGGATTCACTACGAGCATGACAAAAGCAGTGTCTTTACAACCTCCCGGAGTTGTGTAAATAACCTGCGACTGACCGTTGTGAGCTAAAGCCGCACTTGCAATCACCGGATTCTGAACAGCGGAAGAAAATCCACCCGGACCCGACCAGGCAAATGTTCCACCCGGATAATTGACCGTCGAAGTAAAATTAACAGGGTTTCCAACGCAAACCGGTGTGGTAACTGTTGCCGTAACCTCTACAGGGATGAACGTGATGAATCCGGCAGGTAAAGTAGCACTTTGTCCTGCAGCACCTTGTGTAGATCCATTCGGAAGAAACTCCGTTAGTGAGCTGGAAAGTGTAATTCCATTGTCGCCACCCTGGAAATTGATTGTCGGTGTTCCTGAAGCAATAGCGATATAACCACCGCCGCCGCCGCCGCCGGGTCCTTCGCTTTCTCCGGTGAGAAATCCCTGGTCACCACCTTTTCCACCTGTTGCAGAAAGGGTTAATGCATTTGAGACTGTTGATTTGAGTATGATTGTTCCGCCGCCGCCGCCGCCGCTCGGAGCATCATTTCCACCTCCGGTATTCGTGCTGATCTGATTCAGAGCATTTCCGCCATTGGCTAAAATTCCTCCGACTCCCGTGATCGTTGGTGCAATTATATAGACAATACCTCCGCCTTTTCCTCCGGGCTGATTTCCGGAGTTGTTGGAATCGCCAATACCACCGCCGCCGCCAAAAAAGATCCGTGTTGCCGGTGCTATTGTTAAGGGGTGACCGCCATGTCCTCCGACAGGATTTCGCTTGTCACCTCCCCAGTTATTCTGGCTTGGTCCGAGTATCGTTGCGTCCTGATTATTGGCGCCGTAAGTGTAGCCTCCACGGCCTCCGCCTGAAGAGTTGGTCAGCTGTCCGGCATTCGCTATTACAAATGGATCGAGCGACCAGGCGATTGCACCTGCGCAACCTGTGCACATGATCCCCTGTCCGTTATAAGCATTTCCGTTGTTTCCATTCGATCCGCCGCCCCCGCCGGCATTGTGTCCGTTACCGCCACCGCCGCCATTCGCTGCTGAGCCTCTTCCGTATCTTCCGTTCATGGCATCGTATTCCGGGCCGAAACCAGCAATACTTTCGCCTTTTTCTGCACTTACGCTCGAGCTTGGAGTGACAAAATCAGTAACTATCGGGCCTCCTGAATTACTGGTATTCTGTTCAACAACTCCCGATCGGAAAGAACAGGCGTTTGCCTGTATGCTTCCGTTTACTATAACTGTTCCGGTTGCGTGGATAGCTACAATACCGCCTTTCCTGAAAGCACCTGACTCCTGCCATGCGCTGGGTACGATCGAAGCCCCGGCATTTACTGTTAAAGTGGTGTACTGTGGAACCTTAATGATCTGTACTTTTCCTGTTGCAGTATAGTTGTTTGTCCATGGATTCTGAACGGTAATCGTAGCTCCTCCGGTGCTTACAACATAATTGAACTCGTAGAGTCCGCTGTTATTGTAATTGGTGATCGTACCATACTGATCCGTATTGGTGGAATTGATAGACGCACCCTGTGCCTGGTAGATCATAACGAGATCGCCACATTCCAGTGTGCAGGCTCCGTCTGTAGTAACGGTTGTTGAACCGCTCGCTACATTTGCAGTGACCGCGCTGTAACAGTTAACAATGGTGTTCAGTGAAGTAATCGTTCCCGGGCCGGATTTCCCTGGCTGTGCGTGCATAGCAAATGGAACGAAGAGAAGAATTGTGATCAGGGCTATCTTATAGATTCCTGAAATAGTTGGTAAACGGTGTTTCATAAGGCGCGAAATTAGCAAGTAGTAGAGGTACCCGATATCCTAATTTAAGTTAAAATTACGGATATTCCTAGCGTTTGGATCTCAGTATTTCTAATAAAAAAAATAAACCAACAAATGTCCTGTTAACTGTGAATAATAGGTGTTTGGATGCAGAAAAACGATTTAGTTATCAGACAGCTACTTGCACTAATTTTATTTTAGCAACTTATTGGTTTTGCAGTGATTATGTTTGCCTGTTCCGATTAAAAATTTTAACACTATATTTTAGTACCTCATAAATTTGATGTAATTTTCGCCTGTGAGAGTTCCCTTGCCTATGATACGAATAATACTATTTGCCATTTTCTTAACGCTTATTTCCCTGACAGGCACCCGTGTGTATGGCCAGGATGTTTGGCTGCAGAATCATTTTTCGCCTTCCAGCGGCTGTTCGTTGTCTTCGGCTGAGATCGTTAATGTCTTGATTAATAATAATTCAGGCGGGGTGATGGCTTCCAATAGCATTAACGTGAAGTATACGGTAGATAACGGAGCGGTTACACAGCAGCTTCTGAACTCCAACCTGCTTCCCGGAGCATCGTGGAGCTTTACCTTTAATGTAAACGCCAATCTTTCTGCCTGCGGTCCGCATGTTATGAAAGTCTGGGTAACCAGGGCCGGGGATGTGAATCATCTCAACGATACTATTCAATGGACAGTTCAGAACGATTGCCCTGTAGTGCCTGGAACGGTTAGCAGCAGCTCAACCGTTTGTTCCGGTATAAATTCGGGAACGCTGAACCTTACCGGCTGGACATACGGAACGATCAATGACTGGGAATATTCAACTGATAGCGGGGCAACCTGGACAGGAGCCGGCATAAACACAATTTCTTATAATTATTTAAACGTTCCTGCAACTACTGTTTACCAGGTGGTGATAGACGGAGGATTTTGTCCTGACGATACTTCACAGGTGGCAACGCTGACTGTACAACCCGTTCCCACAGCCGGAACGCTGACAGGTTCCGATTCGCTGTGTGTGGATAATGCTTCGGGAACGCTTCTGCTTACGGGAACATCCAGCCCGGTAACTTCGTGGCAGTATTCCACTGATAATGGTAGTACCTGGACATCTGATCCAACTACTACAACATCGTTCGCTTACACGAATCTTAATCAGACAACTATTTTCAGGGCGATCAGCAATGATGGAGTCTGTCCGGCTATGTATTCCGATACGGCAGAGATCTTTGTGAATCCGTTGTCGGCTGCCGGGGTTCTTACCGGGAATCAGAACCTGTGCTCAGGTGAAACTTATTTAATGTCGCTTTCGGGGTACGGCGGAGCTATCCAGCAATGGGAATCTTCTTCCGATGGCCTGACCTGGACTCCGATAGCTGTTACTACCAGTACCTACGATTCGGGAAGTCTCACCGATACCACCTCTTACCGCGTGATCGTTCAGAACGGGATTTGTCCGGCGGATACTTCCAACACAGCCGTACTTTCCGTTTCTTCAATCGTACCCGGAACGATCGTGGATTCCGATTCACTTTGTATCAGCAATGCTTCCGGATCTCTTGAACTTACCGGTGCCAGTCATGCGGTTGCTTTTTGGGAAACTTCGGTTAACAATGGGGTGAGCTGGACTGCAGTTCCTGCCAATACTACTACAACGCTTCCTTTTTCAGGATTAACACAAACCACCTGGTACCGTGTTTTCACGGATAACGGGATTTGTTCCTCTTATTCCGATACGGCCGTTATTTTTGTCCAGGCCCTTTCAAATGCGGGTACACTGGCTGATAACGACACGCTTTGTAAAGGAGAAACGACGGTTATGAGTCTCTCCGGCCATTCGGGAGCTATCCTGGGATGGGAATATACTTCCGACGGAATTACCTGGATCCCGATTTCAACGACGCTTCCGGTTTATACTTCTGCTGCATTGACGGACACAACCGATTTTCGTGTAATAGTTAAAAATGGTATCTGCCCGGCGGATACTTCGAATGCCGTAACGATCATAGTAAATCCTTTACCGGTTGCAGATGCAGGGCCCGATGTTACGATCACTTCCGGTGAATCGACGATCCTTGACGGCAGCGGTGGTTTTACCGGCGTATGGACTCCCGGAGCTACGCTGACCGATTCCATTATTCCGAATCCGGTTGCAACGCCTCTGGTAACGACGACTTATACTTATTATGTAATAAGCCAGGAAGGCTGCTTCAATTCGGATGATATGACCGTCCAGGTTGATCCGGCAATCGATTCCACGGCATTCGATATTAAAAATGTAATTACTGCCAATAACGACGGCTTCAACGATGCCTGGATCATCGAAGGTATCCTGAGCTATCCGCAGACATTTGTTGTTATATATAATGTGTATGGTAAAGAGCTTTATTCGAGCAATGATTACATGAACGACTGGGAAGGAACTTATGAAGGTTCGCGGCTTCCGAACGGTACCTATTATTATACGGTGATCCCGGGTGGAACCGAACAGGAATTCAAAGGAACATTAACAATTCTGGGAGATGAATAAATTACTGCTTATACTGGCTTTTGCGGCAGGAACTTTCATCAGTCGTGCGCAGCAGATACCGTTTTACAACCATAACATTATCAATCCGTTCGTTTACAATCCTGCAATGGCCGGATTTTCGGGGGATGTCAATACGTATTTCGTTCGCAACCAGCGCTATTCCGGCTTCAACGGAGGATCTATTAATAATTACCTCACAGTTGAAGGTGCGTTCATGCAGAAAAAAGCGGGTATAGGACTTTCGGTCATGCACCAGAAACAGGGAATTCAGCAGCAGCTTGGAGCAGGCGTGACTTATGCTTATAACATCCGGCTGACGGAAAACCAGGACCTTCGTTTCGGAGTTACGGCGGGAATGCTGGATAACAGGATCGACGCAGCGGCTATCGACGTCTCGCAACTAAACGATCCTTACCTGATGCAGCTCCGCCCGAATACGACTTCTTTCGATATGAACGCCGGACTTGCCTATCGCTGGAACGACCTGAGAATCGGTGTTTCCGTTCCGCAGATCATTGGCAATAAAGTTACTTACGACAAAGAACATTCGAGAGGCTATTACCAGCTTGCACGACACATCATGGGGTCTGCCGAATACAATTTTCACCTGCTCGAAAGCAAACAGCTGATCCTGAAACCGCAGGCGCTGGTTCGTTACATTCCCGGAGGTGCGCCTGTTCAATACGATCTTACCGCCCATTTGGAGCATCCACGCTTCGGCTGGATCTCGGCAACGTATAAATCAGATTACGCTGTTCAGTTCAATGCCGGAATTCACATTCGTCAGCAGCTGCATGTTGGCTTCAGCTATGAATACGTTACCGGATCGATGAAGAGTTATTCTTCGGGAGTCAATCATGAGCTTCTTCTTGGATACACCTTTAAAGAGCGCTCAAAAGAAGTGATCAGAACGGTGGAAGTTCACGATACGATCCGCATTGAAACCGTTGATCGCTCTGAAGCCGATGAGCTGTTGCGCCGGAATAAGGAACTGGAGGAATTGCTTCGTCAGAATATGGCTGAAAAGCAGCAGCTCGAAAGAGAAAAACAAGTCAGCGACAGTCTTAAACAATTGCAGCCTGCTGATACGAAAACTCCGGAATCCACCATTCCTAAAGTGGTTCCTCCTTCACAGCTGGAATACGCAAAAGGCTATCATTTCATCGAGCTGGACAACAGCACCTCGCCGGATGGTATTTACGTGATCTCGGGAGTATTTGCCAGCAGAGCGAATGCAGATCTTTCCCTTGCGAAGAACCAGGTCAATTATCCGGGGGCTTATCTTGTGATCAACCAGAAGAACAATTTCTTCTACATCGTGATCATGTACACAACCGATGAACCGGCCGGTAGGGCAGAACACAAGAAATACATCCGCGACACGGGAAGAAAGGCCTGGATCCTGAAGTACAAACGCGATTAGGGTTTAACCATATAGGAACACAAAGAACATCGTAGTAATGTTCTCAGCTTTGCTGAGCCTTGTATGCGGCTATAAAATATCTACGTCTATTGTGGTTTATACTACAGTGATTGTTGCACATCCCATACGAGAAAATCTATGTTTTCTATTTTCCTATGTGGTGAAAGTGTTGGTTATTCCTCGTCATCATCCTCAATTCCGAAGAGGTAGATCTTATTACCGCTCTTTTCCCTTCTGAGGAAGTAGGCATAGAAAGCCGTGTGAGCTACCATCACGAAGAAGGCGATTTTATCGAAGAAGGTCGTGTCTTTTGAATAGTAGCCGAAACCCAGCATGGCCCACATAAAAACGAGGTACAATCCGCAGCCGGAGAAGTAGAAGTAAACGAATTTCTCGTTTTTGCGCCAAAGCAGTACTAACCCTATAAATGCTATGATCCAGAAAGCTATCGACAAAGCGTGGAAAGCTTCCAGCCGTCCGATGAACGAATCCGGTTCAAAGCCAAGTGCCATTCCTCTTTTTTCGATGAGCGCTGTAACATCGATCTCCTTATTGTCTACAATAAGCTCGCGCATCCGGATCGCTATTGTTCCCATAACCGACCAGATCATGAAGATCAGCCAGCCGGTAAGCGCCAGGAAAAAACTGAATTTGGTATAAGTATCGGGAGCTTCCGTGCCGAAGATAAAATTGCGTATACGCATCAGGATGGTTAGCGGACTGTTTAAATGCGCTTCAAATTCCTCGCGGATACTGGTTTTTGGTTCTTCCTCTGACACAGTACGAATTTAGCTATTTTCGCAGCACAGAAGACACCCCTTATGGAAAACACGGATTTCAGCGACTATTTGAACGAAACGGAGATGATCAATTACAGGAACCCTGCCGTTCAGTCTTATGTAGAGGAATTCCGGGCTCTTTCCACTAAAAAGGAACAGGCCGTAGCCGTTTATGAGAAAGTCAGGGACGGATTCCTGTACGATCCTTATCACCTCGATCTTAGGAAAGAGGCGCTTACGGCAAGTGCTGTTATCGGGAAATCGCGCGCGTGGTGTGTGGAGAAATCCATCGTTTGCTGTGCGGCTTTGCGTTCACTGGGAATTCCTGCCCGGCTCGGATTCGGAATTGTGAAAAACCACATAGGCGTTGAGAAGCTGATGAGCTATCTGCGGAAGGACGAAATCGTTTTTCATGGGTTCGTAGAAGTTTACCTGGATGGCCAATGGACGAAATGTACTCCCGCTTTCGACAAACGGATCTGCAGGCTGAATAAAGTGGAGCCGCTTACCTGGACGGGAGGTGAAGATTCCTTGTTCCAGGCTTACCGCGGAGAAGAACGCTACATGGAATACCTGCATTTCTATGGTGTTTTTGCCGATGTTCCGCTGAAGCTGATGCATGACGAGATGAAAAAACATTATCCGCATCTGTTCTCGGATCCGGTTGATACGGCAGCGTTTTCTTTTCGGTTTTAGAAGGATTGCAGGGCAACGGGATTTTAAGATGGCAAGACTTCAGGACAACAGCAAGCAGGATAGTAAGACGACAGGTTTTCTTCCGGTTGGAATATTTTTGTGATTAAAAGTTCGGCGAATCGATTTAGTTTGTTAGTTTTGTCACGAAATGAAACAGACACACGCATTTATCCATTTAGCGATGTTCCCCATGTGGGAAAGGTGTCAGTATTGCTGCTAAGAGCAGTCCCCGGTTTCATCATTCATCTTCTTTACTTTTTCAAAATGGATTTTCCTGCACTCAATGTATTCAATCAACTGACCAATCCTGTGGTCATTGCCAGTCCGGAGGGGAAATTGGTCTTCGCTAACGATGCGGTCAGAAACCTGATACTGCTTTCGAATGAAAAACCTGATACAGGCCTTTTCCGGACTTATTTAAAAAACATCCGTGCGATCACTCATCAGCTTGCAACAGATGCTTTGCAGAACGACCGGCTGGAATTTCCGCTGCGTTACAAAGACGAAGTGCGCTGGATACTGTGGTCGGTTTCCCGTTCCGAAGACGGAGACTGGATTGGTGTTGGTACGGATGTTACCGAAAAGCGGCTGCGCGAGCTGGAAGCCCGGCACAAAAATAAAGAGCTGGCCTATCAGCAGCGGGAAGTGATCTCGTCTATCCAGTATGCTCAGCGGATACAGGAAGCAATTCTACCGGATATTTCCAGGCTTGAAAAGTATTTTCAGGGCGCATTCGTCTATTACCAGCCGCGCGATATTGTGAGTGGAGATTTTTACTGGACAGCCCGCAAGGAAAATTTTATGTTCATCGCAGTAGCGGATTGTACGGGCCACGGAGTTCCCGGGGCCATGATGTCGATGATGGGCTATTCGTTCCTGGATAATGCAGTACGAAAACGCGGACTCACAACCTGCAGCGAGATACTGACGGAAGTCGACAACGAGATACAGGTGGTTTTGAACCAGAACAACAACGAAGCGCGCGACGGAATGGATATTTCGCTCGTTCGGATCGATCTGACTTCTTTACAGCTTCAATTCGCGGGTGCGATGCGCGCAGGTTATATTCTGCGCGACGATGTATTGCTGGAGCTTCCGGCTTCGAAATACCCGCTTGGCTTCTTCGATCACATAGAAAAAGTGTTTACCAACCAGGATTTCCAGCTGAAAGCCGGGGACAACCTGTTCCTGTTCACGGACGGCGTTGTTGACCAATTCGGTGGAGAGAACGACAAGAAGTTCAACAAGAAACGCTTTAAGGAAGTGCTCGGATTCCTGGGGCAGCTTCCCAGCGAGGAGCAGGGACAATATGTCGAATATGTTTTTCAGAACTGGAAACAGCAAACCGAGCAAACGGATGACGTAACGGTTCTCGGGATAACGATCTGAGCTTTTGTTAAATTATCGGATCGATTGGGTGAAACTCAACGGGTGATTCCGTTCTCGAATTGATGGTTTCGTGGCATGTTTGCGATCCGGACGTTGTCAGTTGCGATCTGTCGCTTGTCAGTGATGATCAGGTGAGTTGTTAATGACGTTTTGTTGCCTGTCGATGGTGATCCGGACGTTGTCAGTTACGTTCTGTCGCTTGTCAATGGTGATCAGGTGAGTTGTCAATGACGTTTTGTTGCCTGTCGATGAGGATCCGGACGTTGTCAGTTGCGATCTGTCGCTTGTCGATGATGATCAGGTGAGTTGTCAATGACGTTTTTTTGCCTGTCGATGAGGATCCGGACGTTGTCAGTTGCGATCTGTCGCTTGTCAATGGTGATCAGGTGAGTTGTCAATGACGTTTTGTTGCCTGTCGATGAGGATCCGGACGTTGTCAGTTGCGATTTGTCGCTTGTCAATGGTGATCAGGTGAGTTGTCAATAACGTTTTGTTGCCTGTCGATGAGGATCCGGACACTTGTCATGATACTCTGAAAGGCTGCCGTTTTTTTTGATCTGCTTCTGCGATCAGCTTCTTGCGGACAGATCTTCTTTTAGGAGAGCACAACGCTCTTAGGTTTGTTCAACAGGCTCGATCCGTTCTTTTCGATTCCTTTTCTAGCAGATACACCGGTGGCAAGTGGATTTGCTTCCAGCAGGATGAAGGTGCAATCGTCTGTTTGTTCTTCTTCGGCTTTCCAGGTCTGGTGGCGGCTTTTGATGGAGGAGAATAATTTTTCTGCCGGTTCGTCCGAATGAGAAAGCAGCAGTTCGCGCAGGTTTTTCTTGCCCATTTTGCGGTTGTCGGGTCCGCCGAACTGATCCACAACACCATCGGTGAAAAGCAGGATCTTATCGTTCTTTCTGAGTTTGATCGTTTGCTGCTGGAAATCGCTTGTTTCGAAGAACGTATATCCGATTGGCATGCGTTGTCCTTTCAGCTCAGTGATCTCAAATTCACTGACGATCCAAAGCGGCATCTGAGCCCCGGCAAAAGTGAGCTCGTTCGTTTTGCGGTCCAGCATGAACAAGGCAAGGTCCATTCCGTCGTAGCGCTTGTCTTCGTGTGTATTTAATCTCCGGGTGATCAGGGAACGAAGCTCGTTGAGCAGTTCCGCAGGCTGACCAACGCCACTGTCTACCAGCTCATCCAGCGCATTCATTCCCATAACGCTCAGCAATGCTCCCGGAACGCCATGGCCCGTACAATCTGCGAGTGCAATGTAAACACGATCGACGTTTTCGTTTTTCGTTTCTTTCAGCCAGTAAAAATCGCCTCCTACAATGGATTTCGGCTGGTAATGAACATACGCTTCTTTGAACGAGCGACGGATCCTTGAATGGGAAACAAGCATGCTTTGCTGAAGGTCCCGGGCATAGCGTAAACTGTCCATCATTTCACTGTGCTGCATTTCGAGCTGCGTATTTTTTACCTCCAAAGCCCTTGTTCTCCTGGCAACGCGATCTTCTAGCAGGTGCATATCTTCTTTGATCTTCCGGGTCAGCTGAAGAAAATGTACGGTGATCTTTCCAAACTCGTTCTTCGGGATCTTCAGCAGGATCTTTGACGAATGATTGTAGTTCTCCGCGATATATTGCTTCATCGATTTCTGAAGCTGGATGACCTGCATGCTGAACTTGCGCGTAAAGTAGATCGTGCAGAACAAGGCGATGAGAATCGCAACAGAGTTCAATACAACATTCAGCGATTGCGCTTCGGCAGATTCACTGAAACTTGCCCTGAGCAAAGCTGAGCGCTGGTCGCGGATTTTCCCCTGGAGCTGATCGAAACGCAGGTTCCAGGAGGAATAAAGCCCCGTTTTGTGGAAAAGCTGAAGATAAACTTCCGCAAGCGAATCGAATTTTTCAGAATACACGATCACTTCTTCCGGCAGATCGTTCTGTGCTTTCCAGATACCGATCTCTTCATGCATTTTCTTCACATACATCGGATCGGTGCGCATCAGGAAGTCCTTTTCATGGCGCCTGAGACTGAGAAGCCGTGCTTTAAACTGAGGGAATTCTTCTTCTATGGCGTGAGCTTTGGTTCGGAGGCGACCGATCAGTCCGAAATCCTTGAAGCCGATCTTTCCGGCAACGATAATGAGCTCATCTTCGAGCTTTCTGAGCTCCTGCAGGTCTTTTTCCGTGGACGCGCTAACGTGGGGAAGGGATTTCCTTTTAGCGATCTGTTGTAATGAAGTATGGGTTTCCTTCCAGAATTCATCGTTTGCAGTCTGCAGAACCGGTCCCGATACCGAAATACGATCGAACAGCTCGCGGTGCTGACCAAAGCTTTGCAATGCTTCCTTGTGATGCTGCAGTTCCTGGGCAACTTCATCTACCCTTACAAGCTCCTGCTGGATAGCATGCAGTTTCGAAAAGTGAATAAAATTAAACAGACCAATGCAAACTATGACTACACAAAATCCGCCAAACACTCCTAAAAACAATCGTTTCATTTCACTCACTTAACCTGTGCAAAGTTGCTCATGAAGTGTGTCTTCCGGTTAAAATCGGCGTGAAGGCTGTGTTAAATAGTCGGTCAACTGTTTCTTTCATTCATCAGTATAAATGAATAATACACAGTATATTTGGCGAAAACTTACTCAAATGAACTATTTAGTTGTCTTAATATGCCTGATCTCTTTTAGCGGTTTCGGCCAGGCGATCAGCTACTCATTACGCATGACAAAACCTCAGAATCATTACTTCGAGGTCGAAATGGAACTGAAAGATTTCAAAGAGCAGGAGCTTTCTGTAAAAATGCCTGTATGGGCGCCGGGTTCTTACCTTGTTCGCGAATTTGCACGTCATGTGAACCAGGTAAAAGCTGTTGACGGTGATGGAAAAGAGCTGAAAGTTACCAAAACGACAAAGAATGAATGGAAAATTGCCAAAGGCAAAAGCAAGACCGTGAAAGTGAGCTACGAAGTTTACGCTTTCGAGCTTTCGGTGAGAACGAGCTTTTTAGACCTTTCCCACGGATTTGTTTCGGGAAGCAGCGTTTTCTTTTATGTCGACGGACACCAGGGCCGCCAGGGAAAACTGGATGTTTATCCTTATGAATCCTTCGCTACGGTAACGACTCCGCTGACCGAAGAAGCAGAAGGAACACAGGGAGATGGAAACGTTCACCATTATATCTTCAAAAATTACGACCAGCTGGTAGATAGTCCGCTGGAAATAGGGAACCACGAGCTTTTCTACTTCACAGCCGGCGGCACCCACCACCAGGTGGCGCTTTACGGCCTGGCGAATTACGATATGAACGATCTGAAAGCCGATATGGAACGGATCGTAACAGCGGCAACAGATGTGTTCGGCGAAAACCCCAACAAAGAATATACGTTTATCGTTCACAATGTGATCAACGGGCAGGGCGGACTGGAGCACACGAATTCATGCGTGCTGAGCGTTAACCGCTGGACCTATGCTCCGAATGATTACCTGGGCTTTCTTTCACTGGTTGCTCACGAGTATTTCCACCTCTGGAACGTGAAGCGGATCCGCCCGGTTGAATTGGGCCCGTTCGATTACGACGAGGAGAATTATACCAGCCTTTTGTGGGTAATGGAAGGCTTTACTTCTTACTACGACGAATTGCTGATGGTTCGCGCCGGCTATTATTCGAAGGAAGATTACCTGCGAAAACTGCAGGGAACCATTAATTATGTGGAAGGCGCCGTTGGATCGCGCGTACAATCGGTGGCGCATTCCAGCTTCGATGCCTGGATCAAAGGTTACCGTCCGAACGAGAACAGCTCGAATACCGGGATGACTTACTATTCCCGCGGAGCAATGCTTGCAGCACTGATCGATGCAAAGATCATCGACAAGTTCAACGCTACGAAATGCCTGGATCACTTTATGCGCTACCTGTATGACGAATTCTACAAAAAGAAGAACCGCGGTTTCTCTGAAGCTGAATTCCAGCAGGCGCTTGAAACGTTTCTTGGCGAAGACATGGACCAGTTCTTTAATGATTATGTTTATGGAACCAAAACTCCGGATTTCAACGCTTATTTTTCAAAGATCGGTCTGAATGTTTACTATAGCGGGAAATCCGTTCCTTCATTTGGTGCTGTAACTGCCCAGGAAGGCGGTAAAACCATTGTGAAATCTGTTCGTTCGGGAAGTGCCGCAGAAGATGCAGGTATCAGCGTCGGAGACGAGATCATCGGCTGCAATGGCCTGCGTACCGATCAGCAAACACTGGACAATTTCATCAGCTCTTTAAAAGTCGGTGAATACCTCGATCTTACCGTTGCACGTGAAGAGATCCTGTTTAACCTCCAGGCGAAGATGACATCTTATGAAAAACCGAGCTTCCGACTGGAAATGATGTCGCCATCGAATGAGAAATTCTACTACTGGCTGAGATCGCTGGAATAAAAAATCATATAATGTAAAAAAAAAGTAGGCTCGGGATACATCCCGAGCCTACTTTTTTTTGCACCTGTGCCTGTATTTTGAAAGGATTGTATTATCAGGACTTCATTGCCCCGACACACAATTTCATGCGGATAATTCTTTTCGCTGCTGCATCTACTTTCGCTTTGAATGCTGCATCCGATCTGTATTTTGCAAGGATAGCCGAGTGAGCTTTTGCAGCATCGAGCGGCATCAGCAGGATATCGCAGCCGGCTTCGATCGCTTTTACATCGCTTCCGCCTACGGAAGTTACTCCACCCATGTTCATGGCATCTGTTACAACGAGGCCTTTAAAGCCCATTTCCGTTCGGAGAAGGTCTGTTACGATAACGCTTGACAAAGTTGCCGGCAATCCGTTGGTGTTGTATTTCGGATTGTTCGCCACTGCAAGGTGACCGATCATGATCGACAGAACGCCATCTGCGATCAGTTTCGGATAGTTTCCTATTTCTTTCAGTTCACCGTCGATTACCTGCAGCGCTTTGTGCGTATCTCCTGAAACCAGTCCGTGGCCAGGGAAGTGCTTCGCCGTAGCGATGATTCCTTCTTTCTGGGTTGCCTGGATGAATGCGTTCGACCATGGGATGATGTTCGCCGGAACTTTACCAAAGCTTCGGGTACCAACGGTTTTATTCGCAGACATATCGACTACCGGGGCAAAGTTGTAATTGATCCCGATATCTTTCAGGTCGCCTGCAATCGTTATTGCGGTGCTTTCGACTTCATCGATGCTGGTAAGCTGGTTTGCTTTCTTCACGGTATCCGAACCGATGATTTTACGGTTAACGAGCGTTGGCTCGGCATCTGCGCTGTAAAGGAATCCCGGATTTCCGAGCTCTTTGTTCTTCGCTTCAAAGCCAGCAATCCATTTGGTGAATTCGTCCTTCGTTCCGTTCAGCATCAGGACTCCGCCGATCTGGCGATTCCCGATCAGTTTGCTGATCTCTGCCTGTGTTTTTCCAAGCCGGCCAACTGCAGGCATGATCAGCTGGGCAACTATTGCCGTATCGTCAAGGCTTTTGAAGATCTCTTCTACATCCTTGTTCAGCTGTTCGTTCTCCGAAAGATAATCCGTGAGCTTGTAAGCCGTTTCAACCTTCGGCAATTGCGGGAGTCTGCGATCCTCTTTCTTTTCAACCTGCTCAGTGCTTTGTCCGCAGGCGTGCAAAAGGAGCGTTGTACAGGCGGCGAGCGTTATAATACGTTTCATTTTCCGAATACTTTATCTATATACTTTCCAAAAGTAACTGCTTTCACAGCATTCCGCGGCATAAGCGCGAAAGACTTTTGCACAACGCCGTTGTCAACAATCATACCGTAGCCCATCAGCGGCTGCTCGAATGTTCCGTCGGTAAGCTGTTTGAGTGTGCCGAAGCGCAGGTCGTAGCAGATAACCGTATCGTGACTCTGAACGACCGAATAGTAACCGTTTGTTATGTACTCCAGCTGTTTCGTCCGGTCTTTTCCGGGCCATTTAAGCCGTTGCAGAATCTTGTGGTTCTTGGGAATGACCTGGATGTCCTTCTTCTTAAAATCGGCAAAGAGCGATTTATATCCGACGTAGTAATGCTCTTTATCCTCCGAAACAATGAGCCAGTAGAACGACGTAAGCGGCATGGGAGTTACCATCGCGTTCGTGGTTTTAATATCATGCTTTTCAAAGTAGGATGGAGCATTGCTGAGAATAGCGAGCTTTACGATAACTCCCCAGAACAAATAACCGGTCGACCAGATAATTCCTGCCCAATTCCATTTCGACCGGATCGGCTTTTCCTTTTTTGTGAATAGTGCAACAAGAAGAAATACGATGAATGGAAGCGTATAAATCGGATCGATCACGAAAACCGTATTGAACGTGATCCTGTAATCGAGCGGCCAGAGGAACTGGGTTCCGTAATTGGTGAAAATATCGAGGATAGGATGCGTCACGATTCCAAGTCCCCAGAGCCACGTCCAGGATTTCAGCGTGTACTTCCGCTTATAGAGCCGGAAGAATATCCAGCCGAAAGCCGGAGCTGCGAGCAATGCAAAAAGCAGGGAGTGCATGAATCCCCGGTGAGCCAGCGCTGCGTCCATCGGGTCGTAGATCAGCCTGAAGAACACATCCAAGTCAGGAACCGTTCCGGCAACTGCTCCCCAGAGAGCAGCTTTTGCTCCCATTTTCCTTCCTGCAACAGCTTCTCCTACAGCCGCTCCCAGTACAATTTGTGTAAGTGAATCCATCTTTTCCAAACAAAGGCTGAAATTACGCAAATGGGGAGGTTTTTGTGAATAAAAAATGATTGGAGGGTGGTTAGATGGTTGAAAAACCCGAAAGTAAATTTGTATCTTCAATTGAAAGTTTGAGGAAATGATGGAGAGCAGCTGGAGTATTCCGATGTGGGCAGAAGACGATCGCCCGAGAGAAAAAATGATCACAAAAGGGAAGAACGCACTTTCGGATGCCGAGCTGATCGCCATACTGATCGGGACCGGTACAGGAAATAAATCGGCGGTAGATCTCGGGCGTGAGCTACTTGCACTGGCCAACGGCGATCTCTATGAATTCGGGAAACTGACCATAGATCAGCTTTGTACTGTCAAGGGAATCGGGGAATCGAAAGCCATCTCCATTTTGTCGGCACTTGAGCTTGGCCGCCGGCGTAAAGAAACCCAATCTTCCAAGAGATTGAAGATACTTACCTCGCGGCAGAGCTACGAGATCGTTCGTGGTTACTATTCCGATCTTCAACACGAGGAATTCCACGTGATCCTGCTGAATCGGGGAAGTGAAGTTATTGCAACCCGGCAAATCTCCATCGGAGGTATTGCGGGAACGTATGTCGATGCGAAGATCATTTTCAAAACAGCCATTTCATTCGGGGCAAGTGCTTTGATACTGACTCACAATCATCCGAGCGGCAACAGCAAGCCCAGCTACAGTGATGAGCAGCTTACGAAAAAACTGAAACAATTCGGCGCGCTGATCGAAATGCCCGTGCTGGATCACCTCATAATTACCGATAATGGCTACTTTAGCTTTTCAGATAATCAATTGATGTAAATGAAGCAGCCGAAGGAACATTTTCCGGACCTTAAGAGAGCAGTTCCTGAAACAGGATTTCCGGATTGCTCTATTACAGCAATTGGCCCTGCAATTAACGATTTTTCTCCATGCTGATCTACGTCGACCAGGTTACGGAACGTTTGCAGTACACAATGGATTTTGTGTTTAAAAGCCATGGGATCACTTACCGCTGTACCAACGACCGGGAAGAGTTTATAAACGGGCAGGATCCGCGGTTAAACTATTCCGATTGGGATCTCGGTGCGGGAATACACTTCAAGCCTTCCGGATTACTGTTTGAAGAAACGATACTGACCGATCTTCAAACGGCGAAATCCGAATGGAACGGTATTCCCATTATCAGCTTCAACGGAAAGACCGACCCGTTCTCATCGATTTTCTATGTGATCTCCCGGTATGAAGAGTACGTGATCCAGAAACGTGACAAACACGGGCGCTTCGAGGCGTCTTCCAGCATTCTGTTCCATTTTGGCTGGCTTCAGAGCCAGGCAGTAGAGCAGTGGGTAGAGATCGCTGTAGATACGTTCGCTCCCGAACATTCCGGAAAACTGAGGGCCGGAAGAATGGTTACCGTGATCCCGACCTTCGATATCGATAATACCTTTGCTTACAAATGGAAGGGTGGATGGAGACGAATCCTTGCAACTCTGAAAGATTATTCGGCCAGAAACAAAGAACGGCTGGAAGAACGAAGCAAGGTCAACAGGGGGATAACAGAAGATCCGTTCGACACGTATGGCAAGATCGAACAGGTAGCAGAGCGATTTCCGCAAACGCGTATTTTCTGGCACCTGGGAGATTACGGAACTTACGATCGCAATCTTCCATGGCACGATCCGCGTCACCAGCGCCTGATCCGGAATCTGAGCCGTGTTGCCAAAGTTGGACTTCACCCGAGCTATTCGAGCAATAGTTCCGATAAAGCCCTTTCCGATGAGCAAGGCCGGCTGGTTAAAATTCTCAACCGGTCTGTGAGCTCAAGCCGTCAGCATTTTCTGAAGCTTCACCTTCCGCAGACGTATGTCCGGTTAATGGCGTTGGGCTTTAAAAAGGATTTTACAATGGGATATGCGGACCAGCCCGGTTTCAGGGCCGGAACAGCTCATCCTTTCTGCTTCTTCGACCTGGAAAAGAACGTTCAGACCGATTACAGGATCTTCCCGTTTGTTTACATGGATGGTACTTTTCACGAATACCTGGACCTGACGATCGAAGAAAGTAAGACCGTCGTTTCCGGGCTGGCGAATGAAGTTACCCGTTACGGCGGTATTTTCTCCTTCATCTGGCACAACGAAACTATAGGCAACACTCCGAAATGGAAAGGCTGGTCGGAGCTCCTGGATTATACTTTAGCACTTTTCCCCGATGAATTTACTGAATGAGCTTCCCGGGCCGGATCATCAGCCGGTGATCGATCATCATGCTCCCATTTTGTTACTGGGATCGTGCTTTTCATCCAATATAGCGAAAGAGCTTGCAAATTCGGGTTTCCATGTGCTTTCGAACCCGTTCGGGGTGATCTTTCATCCGGAGCCGATAGCGAGGTTCATACGCGAGTGTTTGCAGGAAATTTTTCCCGAGCGCATTGTTCAGCGGGAAGATGTTTTTCTCTCGTGGGATGCCAGCAGTGAGGTTTATGCCATGTCGGAAGAGCAGCTGAAAACCGATCTGGCTGCCATTCGTGCTGAATTTCGTTCACAGCTGGAAAAAGCGAAGGTTTTGATCGTGACGCTGGGTTCCGCTCACGGTTATCGTCTGAAGCTGACCGGAGAGATCGTCACTAATTGTCATAAAGCTTCGAAGACAGCGTTTTCCAAAGAGCTGATCCCGATCGAGGAGATGGAAAGCTCGTGGTCGGAAACACTCCAGTTGCTCAAAACAGCTTATCCTGAGCTTGAAGTCATTTTCACCGTTAGCCCGGTGCGTTATTCCCGCGATGGCTGGGTGGAAAACAATCGTTCCAAAGCCCGTTTACTGCAGCTCACAGAGCTTTTAGAGCAAAAAGAAGGCATTTTTTATTTCCCTGCTTACGAGATCGTGAACGACTTGCTGCGCGATTACCGCTACTTTGAAAAGGACGGCGTTCATCCGAATTCGCTGGCTATCGAACAGGTGTGGGAAGTTTTCCGCAGTTGGTATTTCACTGCCGAAACGCAGAAGCTCGTTAAAGAAACGGAAGCTCTTCGCCAGATGGAGCAGCACCGCCTCTTGTTTCCTGAATCCGCAGCATCGGAAAGGTTCCTGGAAAATTTCCACAAAAAAAGGGAAAGTTTCCTTTCCCTTCATTCGTATATTAACTGGTGATTATATTATAATCTTGTAACTGTTCCTGTGTAGATGTGCGGCTCGCCCGGGAGTGGATTTTTCATCACCACTTTCCAGCTCCAGATCGAATTGGCCGTTACCATTTCTCCTTTGCGGGAATCGGTACCGTCCCATCCGCGGGAAGCATCGTTTGTCATGTAAACGGGAGCACCGGTCTTAGGATCGAAGATCGTGAGCTCGAAAGGAGCTTCTCGCAGCGTTAGTGCGTAAGGCATGAACAATTTGTTCTCTGCGATATCTCCCAGCGGTCTGAAAGCTTCCATGGCGATGAGGTTGTAATTGTCCTCCATGGTAATGGTTTTCGATTCCGTTACCACACAACCGTTCTGATCAGTTGAAGAAGCCGTAACGACCACTTGTTTTTCTTTGAAAGGATGAACGATCAGCTTGTTCTTGTCTATTGACTTCGAAGCGATATTCGATTCCCAGGATACTTCATTTTCTGCTCCGTTGATCTCGAATTTCACAGTCGGGATTCCGTTTTCGTAAAGAACAGAAGCATCTACGTTCATGTAAAGATTGGATGAAGCTGAATTAACGGTGATCGTTTCGTTCAATCGGCCGGATCTCAAAGTGATGATCCCAGCTTCCGTAGCCGTAACTTTCAGTGACTTTTTACCGGGAATAATATGTGCAATTCCTCCCGGAAGCTTCACGTAGATCTCCGTGTTGTTCGGGTTTTCAACGGTGATTGCTTCGTTGATACAAACAGATGAAGGCACAATGATAGGATTCAGTTTGCTGTCTGACGGTGCGGACTGATCTCCCATTGTTTTAGTGCTTCCTGACGCCGTGTAATCCGGTTCTGTAATGCTTTGAATGATCTGTGTGATCTGGTTGCGCTGAGAAGGAGGATTCTGGCTGATGACCATTTTTGATTCTCCTTCTGTAACAGCAGGCGCTTTTACTGTTGTCTCTTCCGTTAGAGCGGCAGAAGCCTGCCCTGAAGGCTGAACGGCCGATGAAGCAGTTGCTTTACCGGAAGGATCCTGTGTTTTTGACAGGGCTTCGGTTCTGGCCGTTTCCTGTTTGTTTTCAGCGGTGGAGAGTGCAAAGAACGTTGCAGAACCTACGAGAACTGTTCCGACAGAAGCTGCAAACCACCATTTACGGTAGAAAGGGGTAGAAGGCGTTCCGTCCAGTCGTTTGGACAGTGCTTCCCACGCTCCCGGTTCGTACGGTAATTCGTAGTTGTTAAGCTGTTCTTTAAATATGCGTTCGATGTCTTTCATGACGCGATATGTATAAATTTTTGTTTCAAATAATTCTGAAGGTTGACTTTAGCCTTTGACAGGTTCGACTTGGAGGTTCCTTCGCTGATACCGAGCTTTTCAGCTATTTCCTTGTGTGTATACTCTTCGAGTACATACAGGTTGAAAACGGTCCGGTAGGCGGGGGAGAGATTGTTAATCGCTTCCATGGCAACCTCTGCCTTGAGTGTGGTGATGTCCCATTCTTCGCCTTCATCCTCTTCAGGAATGTATTTGAAGTCGCGGTCATCATCCGACAGTATGGTATCTCTTCTGACTTTGCGCAATGAATCGATGGAGCAGTTTGCCATAATTCTTCGCACCCAGCCTTCAAATGAACCTTTGCTGTCGTACCCTTTTATGTTATCAAAGACCTTAATAAAACCTTCCTGTAAAACCTCCTGAGCCGAATCCCTGTCGTGTATATAGCGCATACAAACGGCAAGCATTTTTCCGTAGAAATGGCGAAACAACAGCTCCTGCGCCCGGCGATCGGACTTTTTGCAGCGTGCGATAATTTCTTCCAGGTCCAAGTTTTGTTTCACATTCGTTTGATTTGAAAACGCACCGATAATTCAATGGTTGCCTTCTATGGGAATTCTATCCACAAATAACGGTATTTATGAACAAACGGGAGGCGATCTAAGAACATTTATTGTTATTTTTGGACATCATTAAAAGCAACGAATTCAATAAAATCAAATAGAAATGAAAGTAACTGTAGTTGGAGCCGGAAACGTAGGAGCAACATGTGCCGATGTACTTGCCCAAAGAGAGATTGCAAATGAAGTTGTCCTTTTAGACATCAGAGAAGGATTTGCAGAAGGAAAGGCGCTGGATATCTGGCAGACTTCTCCGATCAACCTGTATGATACACGTACGGTAGGTTCAACGAACGACTATTCAAAAACAGCGAATTCGGATGTTGTTGTTATCACGTCAGGCCTTCCGCGCAAACCTGGGATGTCACGTGATGACCTGATCGCTACAAATGCGGGGATCGTGAAAACGGTGACTGAAAACGTTGTGAAGTATTCACCTGACGCAGTGATCATCGTTGTTTCCAATCCATTGGACGTCATGACTTACTGTGCTTATCTGAATGCGAAGATCGATTCCAAAAAAGTATTTGGTATGGCTGGTATCCTGGATACGGCGCGTTACCGTGCTTTCCTTGCTGAAGAATTGAATGTTTCTCCAAAAGATATCCAGGCGGTACTGATGGGTGGACACGGCGACACAATGGTTCCGCTTCCACGTTACACTACTGTTGGCGGTATCCCGGTAACAGAAATGATCAGCGCTGAGAAACTGGACGAGATCATCGAGCGCACGAAATTCGGTGGTGGTGAGATCGTTAAATTGCTTGGTACTTCTGCATGGTATGCTCCGGGAGCTGCTGCCGCACAAATGGTAGAGGCTATTATCCGCGACCAGCGTCGTGTGTTCCCTGTGTGCGCATGGCTGGACGGAGAATACGGAATGAAAGACATCTATCTTGGAGTTCCTGTTATTCTTGGTAAAAACGGTATCGAGAAGATCATCGAGCTTGACCTGAACGCTGACGAGCGCAAATTGCTGGAAGAATCAGCAGTTGCTGTGAAAAGCGTTATGGATGTTCTCGATAATATGACTGCAAACGCATAAGCTTTACAGCTATCGATTATAGAATCCTCTCCGGAAACGGAGGGGATTTTTTTGTTTAAGGGGAATGGGTGATAGTGAATAGATAATAGTAATGGGTAATATACAAATGCTTTGTTTTACCAGTGGAATTTTGTATCTTACTACTGTCTGAGCGATTGCTTTACACTGACCAGATAGGATTCCAAGCATTGTGTTCTACCGCTTTAATACCGCTTTATCTCCACTGTATAACCGCTGTAACTCCTTCTTTTGTATGTCTGTTCCATCCGTTTGGTACATCTCTGATAAGAGCGGAGCATCCTTGTTCCAAACCTTGCCTATGTATTATCCGTTATTTATGGTGTGGTATACTCCATCGCTCCGTTACAGCGTTATGGAAGTATATTCTCCTACCAAACACATTTATTATGGCAAGACAAACGGGAATCATTAAGCTTACAGGGACGATAGGCGGGGTTACTTTTTACCAGACGAAAGACGGTGACCTGGCCCGATCTCAGACTTCACTTGATGCTAACAGGGTTAAGCGAGATCCGAAATTCGAACGAACACGCGAGAACGGTGCAGAACTCGGCCTTGCTTCAAGCGCCGGAAGACTTTTCAGGCAGGCATTCAGGGCAGGGACCGATCCATTCAGGGATGCCGTACTTCACCGGCGGATCATGAGCCTGATGATGGATCTGCGAAAGCACGACGTTACCAGCAGGCGGGGTGCAAGAACTCCTGCCAAAGGAATACTTACTTCTGAAGGTGTTCGGGCTTTGAAAGGCTTTGAGTTTCATTCTACGAATTTCCTGGGAAGTGTTTTGCTTACTCAGCCGACAGTTGACGGCACCAACGGGATTATTTCTTTTAAGGATTTTGTTCCTGAAGATGATCTCGTTTTTCCTCCGAAAGCGACACATGTGAGCCTGACGTGCCACTATGCGCTTATTGACTTTGAACACGATAAACACAGGTCTTCGAAATCTCTGCCTGTTCTACTGTCGCGTGATCCAATTGCGAGGGACATTGAGTTGATTCCGCAGAAAATACTGCATGGAGAAGGGGTGAGGATCGTTGCGCTGAAGGTTGATTTTTTCCGGAAGCCTGGGGATGAGCTTTACGCCATTAAGACGGGAGGAAGTTTTATGCGGATTGTTTGATCACGCCAGCGGGCGGACACGTTTTTGGATGATTGATTTTGGATGCTTGATTCTGAATTCTTGATTTTGAATGATTGATTTTGAATGATTGATTTTGAATGATTGATTTTGAATGATTGATTTTGAATGATTGATTTTGAATGATTGATTTTGAATGATTGATTTTGAATGATTGATTATTACCTATTTTGTTGAATGCTCAAATTTACTGGGCTTCGTAGGCCCCGAGATCGGGGAGTGGTGGTCTTGGAACGTTGTTTATGCTCGTTGTCACAGATGGAGTGGAGGGTGGAGTCAGCAACGGATTGACGGTTCCGTTTAGCGGTGATGTGAACGGAAAGAGGAAGTCGTTTGTTCCCACATTGTTGAATTGCGGGTCGCTGTTCCAAATGATGTTCTGGTAAGCGGAAGTGGTTTCGATGGTTTCCTTTTTGATGAGGGTTCTGCGGAAATCGAAATTCAGGTTTACGCCGCCGGGATTGATTGTGTCAAAGACTATTTCGGAATCTTCGTTGCCGTATATGACGGAGTTGTAGATCTTTCCTTCGTTGACCTGGCCCACGTTGGTGTTGCCGGTCTCGCTGTCGAAATAATAATTGCGGATCCCTACTGCGGGAGTCTGGTTGGATTGGGAGGAATAGCCCAGCAGGTCGCAGTGATTGATGTTGAAATCGCCGCCCTGGAGCAGGAGCATGGCATGCACACCATTCTTTGCAATGAGGCAGTTTTCGGCTTTCACTTTTCCACCGGCAAACAGGAAGAGCCCGTAGCTGGCATTGTTGGTGATCTTTGTGTTGGTCACTGTTACGGTATAGCCTGTATTGGCAACGTTGTTGTCGAAAATGTGAATGCCCGCCGTTCCGTTCTTGATGACGGCGTAGTTGATCGTTGACGATTTCGCCCTTTCAAAGTAGATGCCGTAATACTGGCCGGGTACGTTGTCGTAGAACTCTTCGAGGCGATCCCCCTGGAAAATGACTTCATGCTGGTAAGCGCCGTCTACATGCAGGGTTCCTTCATAGACGTAAAGCAGGCTTCCCTTGTGAAGGTAGACTTTCGTATCCTGCTGAATGGTGAGTGTTTTGTCGGTATCGATACCTGCGTAGCCGTAGATAACATGTGGCTTGTCGTTCGGCCAGGTACCTTCGTTGGTGTCATTGTAGTGGAAATAGGCGTCTTGCCCCCAAACGGCCAGTTTGACGTACTGATCGACGCCATTGCAGCGGAAACGGATGGAATCTTCGACCACCAGGGGTAAATTTCCTCCGTTGGTGCTTAAGGTAACTTCGACGAAACAGAACAGGCTGTCGCCGCCTTCGATCTGGATATTGGAGAACTGGGTTCCCTGCAATCCGTCGAAATTGATCTCAAACGGGGAAGCAGCTCCTCCGGCAAGCTCGATCTCATCGATGGTAATTGTTTTATTGTCGCGGTTGTAGACCTTGAATTGTGCAGTAGTTGAGCCTATAGTCGTGAAAACGGTATCGAATACGATGGTATCTCTTGAGAAGTCCAGATTTCCGTCAGAATCGCCGAAGTTTTTCTTCTTACAGGAAGCAGTAAAATTGGCAATTACAGCCAGGAGGATTATGAAGGAAATCGAAGCGAGGTGTTTCATCATGACAAAAATAACGAAAGAGTCGGAGGATTATTACTTTGGGAGATTTTGAATGGTGGATTTTGAATTATAAATCACGCCAGCGGGCGAACACGTTATCAAATGGAGAATTACGCCAACAGGCGTACTTGTTATAAAGAGGGGGAATTTGGGATTTTGGATGGGGGATTTTGGATGCTTGATTTTGAAGGGTTAATTTTGGATTGATTTGGATTCCTGATTTTTGATTGTGGGATAGTTAATTCCGGATTTGAGTTACATTCTTCATAATTATTTGGCAATTTGAAAAAAGTCATTATCTTTGCAATCCGATAAAAAAGAACAACAATAAAACGCAATATGAAAGCAGGTATTCACCCGGAAGATTACAGATTGGTAGTATTTAAAGATATGACGAATGATTATTCATTTGTATGTCATTCTTCGGCTACATCTAACGAAACTGTTAAGTGGGAGGACGGAAACGAGTATCCTCTTGTAAAACTGGATATTTCACGTACATCACACCCATTCTTTACAGGGGTTGTTCAGTTTGTGGATACTGCAGGTCGTATCGACAAGTTCAACACACGTTACGGAAAGTACAAGAAATAATTTCTTTTTAAAAGATAAGTTCCCGGTTTGTGATTTCATGAGCCGGGATTTTTTGTGCGCTATACTCTCGTTGATCTCCTACAGATTAACCACATAGATACATAGAGCCGTCTTTGGCGACTTTAGTATCACGGATTACACGGATTTTTAACCACATCTACCGGTGTTCGACACGATAGAACATATAGAGCCCGACTTCAAGATAGATTTAACTTCAGGTAATTATCGGCACTAAAGTTTGCTAGTCACGTGAGTGATGATTATAGTTTTTCTTGTAAATGAAAGCAAGTTACTACCGATGTGCATCTGTGAAAATTTGTATAATCTGTGGTATCTGCAGCTATCTATAGTAATCCGTGGACATCTTATGCTCTTTTTACTTTTGTACTTTCGATAGTCGATTATCTTTGCAGCATGTCCATTCGCATCCAGAGAATTGTTTTTTTTGCGTTCGTGCTCCTGAGCCCGGCGGTCTTCCATGCCAAACCACCGATTGAAAAAGCTTTCAAAGCATTGCAGGAGTTTAATTACTTCGAAGCTAAGGTGCTTTTCCTGAAAGCCGAAAAGAAACAGCCTTCTGCTGCCAATTACGGACTGGCACTCATTTATTTCCGGACGGATAATCCTTTTCACAACCTGGATTCTGCCTATGCCTGCATCAACAGGAGCGATTCCGCTTATGCGTCTATGAGTGAAAAGTCGAAAGAAAAGCTGAGCAAGTACCAGTTCGGTTACCTGGAGCTGGCCACGCTTCGTGCCGATATTTCCCGCACTTTCTTTGCTAATGCCCTGAAACAGCCTACGGAAGAGGGCATGGATCTCTTTCAGCAAAAGCATCCGTGGGCACAGGAACGATTTACGGCCATTCACCTGCGCGATTCCATGGCGCTTAAGAAAGCAAGCGATTCGGCTACTTCTGCTGCTTTTTCGACTTTCCTTAAGAAGTACCCGGAATCTGAGTTTGCGGCCCGTGCAAGAGGAGAATTTAACCGTCTCCAGTACCGCGAACAAACGGCTGCCGGAACGATTACTTCTTTCCTGACCTTTGAGAAAACATTCAAAGACAATCCTTACGTGGCGGATGCGCAGGATCAGGTTTACCGGCTTGCAACCGCCCAGAACAGCACGGAATCCTTTGCGCAGTTTATTAAGAATTATCCTTCCAACAGGAATGTCGACCAGGCGTGGAGAAGGCTCTATCAGCTTTACATGTACGATTATTCGGCTGCCAGGCTGGAGAAATTCCAGCAGGATTACCCGGCTTATCCTTTCAAAGATGAGCTGCTGCGCGATAAAGAGCTGGCCAATTCCGTTATTGTTCCCTACAAGGACGATGTTCGCTTCGGATGGATGGGACTGGACGGCAAACCCGTTATTCCGGCGCAGTACGAATCGGTTGGCTTCTTTAAGGAAGGTCTTGCCTGGGCGGAGAAGAACGGCAAATACGGTTATGTGAACAAGCTCAACGAGGTGGTTATCGATTTCCAGTTCACCGACGCCATTGATTTTGAAAAGGGGCGGGCGGTCATTGCGAAAGGCGATCTTTCCGGGATCATCGACCGTTCGGGAACGCTTATTTTTCCTATTGAGTTCAAGGATATCGGGCAGTTTTCGGAGGACCTGATCTACGCACAGAAAGATTCGCTTTACGGCTATTTCGATGTGTATGGCTACCAGCGTATTCAACCGCAATTCACAGAGGCTTTCTCTTTCTCGGGAGGCAAGGCGCGTGTGAAATCGGGCGACCTGGAAGCTTTCATAGATCCTTACGGTTCTTTTATTGTTCCGCCGGTTTACGAAGAGATCGATTTCTTTACCGATTCGCTGCTCGTTTTCCTGGAAGGAGATTACTACGGACTGATGAACCTCAAAGGGCAAGTAGTTGTTCCGGCAACTTACGACCTGATCACGCCGCTGGATCATGAGCGATCGCTGTTCGTAAAGGACGACAAAGTAGGCTACCTGTCTCCCAAAGGAATCGAGATCATTCCAGCTGTCTATTCTACTTTTACGAATTTACAGGAAGAAGCGACTTTTACCGGCAATTACGCCAAAGTACTGAAGGGCGACAAATATGGGTTCATCGACAAGAGCGGAAAAGTGATGGTTCCTTTCCAGTACAGGATCCTCGGTAAGCCCGGAACCATGATAGCCTTTGAAAAAGCAGGGAAATGGGGTTACATCGATCTCAGTAATAAAGTGCTTCTTCCACCTGCTTACGAAGCTGCGGAAACATTCAAAGACGGGCTGGGAATTGTGCGGATGCTGACGTTATACGGAGCTATCAGCGCGAAAGGAACGCCGGTCATTCCTTTGCAGTTTACGGAGATCAAGCGGCTCGATCCAACACATTACCTGGTTTCGATAGGTGCGAAATACGGGATTTATTCTGATAAAGGAGTATTGCTGGTTCCGCTGGATTACAGCCAGATCCGTAAGATCCAGGATGATTTTTACCTGCTTACGAAAGGCAGCGACGTTCACTATTTCTACCTGCCGGAAAATCGTCTCATCAAGCCCCAGATCACTGAGTAATCCTTTTTTCTATGGCTTCGATCCGCAATTTAATCCGTTCTGCCATTCCGGGGTTTATTCTCCGGTGGTACAGGAACCGCAAAAAAGAGAAGGTCCGGAAATCTCTGGACGATCAGCGTATTTCGGGTAATGGTTATACGAAAGCAATGCTGAAAGAACAGCTTGTTTCCATGGGAGTCGTTCCTGGGGATGTTCTGCTCGTACACTCCAGCCTTTCAAAGATCGGGTATGTGGAAGACGGTCCGCAGGCGGTTATCGATGCGCTGCTGGAGGTGGTCGGAGAACAGGGAAATGTCCTTATGCCAACTTCCCCGAATGCAGGATTGCAACTGGACTACGTGCGTGACCTGGACGTTTTTGATGTGCGTTATTCGCCCTCGAAGCTGGGAGTGATCTCCGAAACTTTCCGTAATCAGTTGGGGGCAGGAAGATCGGCTTCGGCTACAGAGCCGGTTTCGTGTATCGGCCCGGATTGCGCTTACTTTACGGATGGTCATATAGAGCAGGAAACACCTTACAGTACGCAAAGTCCGTTCTACAAAGTAGCTGCAAGGAATGGAAAGATCCTTTACATCGGTGTAACGTTTGCCAATGCGGGAACCAGTCTTCATTTACTGGAAGATGCCGTGACAGCTTTCAAATTTCCGGTTTATTATCCTGAACTGTTCGATGTGAAGGTCCGCGATGAATCCGGGGAGCTGCATACACGTAAGATCAAGGTCCACAACCCGGAAATGTCCGTAAAGCGGCGTTGCGATGAGCTGATCCCTGTTTTTGAAAAGCACGGGGTTCTGAATTACGTTACTTTCGGAAATGCCCCGACATTGCTGGTAGATGCTGCCGGAATGCTGAGTGTGATGATCGATCTGTATGAGCGGGAAGGGATAACGATGTATACTCCGCAAGGGAGCTGATTTTATGATGATCTCCCGCAGATGGCGCTCACGAAAGCTTTCGGGAGAACGTGAATTCTTGTTGCCGTAAGGACATAAAAAAAGGAAGAAGTACGAATACTCCTTCCTCTTTCTGTTAACTAATTGATATCTTACTGTTTGATCAGCTTGATCATCGAAGTGGTGTTTCCGTTGGTGTATACCAGGAAGTACATTCCGCTTTCGAAAGCCGATAAATCCAATGTTGCTGTTTGCTCAAGGTTGATGCTCATCAGTTGCTGACCTTTGAGATTGGTAAGGTTAACAATTCCCTGTGTCTGACCTGAAACAGTAACCTGTCCGGTAGCCGGGTTCGGGTAAGCTGTAAGGCTGACTGTTTCGAGCTCATCGATTCCTACAACGGACAGTGTAGTGAAGGAAATCGTTGTCCAGTCGGAGAAGTTTCCGTTCCCGCAATCTGTACGTACGTGAAAATGATAAGTTGTCGAACCTGCAAGAGCAGATGCAGCGAAAGCATTGTTTGGAGTTCCTGTTGCTCCGCCTGTCGGGTCAGTAGCAGACTGATCGATCACGTATTCAAAGCCGGTAATTCCAGTCTGGGTGTTCCAGATAAGGTCGGCAGCATGTGCTGTGATATTCAGAGCGCTTACTCCTGATGGAGCGATACAAGGAATGACCGGCAGCTCTTCTGTTGTGAACGATAATGTTGTCCAGTCGGAGAAGTTCCCGTTTCCGCAATCTACACGAACGTGCAGGTAATAGGTTGTCTCCGGAGTCAGTGCCGTAGCATTGTAAGTTATAACTGTTGTAGCTGTTCCTGCTGCTGAAGGATCAGCTGCGTTCTCATCAACTACGTACTCGAAGCCATTGCTTCCCTGTGCATCCCATGAGAGGTTGGAAGTTGTAGCCGTTGTTCCTGCTGCTGCCAGTCCTGTTGGAGCGATACACGGAGCAACCAGTGTTGTGAACGACAGTGTTGTCCACGGAGAAAGGTTTCCACCTCCGCAATCCACACGAACGTGCAGGTAGTAAGTTGTCTCCGGAGTCAGTGCCGTAGCACTGTAAGTTGTAGCTGTAGTTGCTGTTCCTGCTGCTGAAGGATCAGCTGCGTTCTCATCAACCACATACTCGAAGCCATTGCTTCCCTGTGCATCCCATGAAAGGTTGGAAGTTGTAGCCGTTGTTCCTGCTGCTGCGAGTCCTGTCGGAGCGATACACGGAGCAACCAGTGTTGTGAACGACAGTGTTGTCCACGGAGAAAGGTTTCCACCTCCGCAGTCCACACGAACGTGCAGGTAGTAAGTTGTCTCCGGAGTCAGTGCCGTAGCATTGTAAGTTGTAGCTGTAGTTGCTGTTCCCGCTGCTGAAGGATCAGCTGCGTTCTCATCAACCACGTACTCGAAGCCATTGCTTCCCTGTGCATCCCATGAGAGGTTGGAAGCTGTAGCCGTTGTTCCTGCTGCTGCCAGTCCTGTTGGAGCGATACACGGTGCAACCAGTGTTGTGAAGGATAGTGTTGTCCACGGAGAAAGGTTTCCACCTCCGCAATCCACACGAACGTGCAGGTAATAGGTTGTCTCCGGAGTCAGTGCCGTGGCATTGTAAGTTGTAGCTGTAGTTGCTGTTCCTGCTGCTGAAGGATCAGTTGCGTTCTCGTCAACCACGTACTCGAAGCCATTGCTTCCCTGTGCATCCCATGAAAGGTTGGAAGTTGTAGCCGTTGTTCCTGCTGCTACCAGTCCTGTCGGAGCGATACACGGAGCAACCAGTGTTGTGAAAGACAGTGTTGTCCACGGAGAAAGGTTTCCACCTCCGCAATCTACACGAACGTGCAGGTAGTAAGTTGTCTCCGGAGTCAGTGCCGTAGCACTGTAAGTTGTAACTGTAGTTGCTGTTCCTGCTGCTGAAGGATCAGCTGCGTTCTGATCAACTACGTACTCGAAGCCGTTGCTTCCCTGTGCATCCCATGAAAGGTTGGAAGTTGTAGCTGTTGTTCCTGCTGCTGCCAGTCCTGTCGGAGCGATACACGGTGCTACCAGTGTTGTGAAGGATAATGTTGTCCACGGAGAAAGGTTTCCACCTCCGCAATCTACACGAACGTGCAGGTAATAAGTCGTTAAAGGTGTCAGTGCCGTAGCGTTGTAAGTTGTAGCTGTAGTTGCTGTTCCTGCTGCTGAAGGATCAGCTGCGTTCTCGTCAACCACGTACTCGAAGCCATTGCTTCCCTGTGCATCCCATGAAAGGTTGGAAGTTGTAGCCGTTGTTCCTGCTGCTGCCAGTCCTGTTGGAGCTACACATGGTGCAACTGTCGTGAAAACAACATCTGTCCATGGAGAAAAGTTACCGCCTCCGCAATCTGTTCGCAGGTGCATGTTGTAGGTAACGCCCGGTATCAATGCCGTAGCGTTGTAAGTTGTTCCCGTAATAGCGGTACCTGATGCCGGGTTTCCTGCATTCTGGTTCAGTACATACTCAAACCCGTTACTTCCCTGTGCATCCCATGAAAAACCAGCTGTAGTGGTAGTTACTGTTCCGGTAGTAAGTCCTGTTGGAGTAGGGCATGGAGCCAGTGTTGTAAATGAAATCATGGACCATGGCGAAAAGTTACCGCTTCCGCAGTTGGTACGAACGTGCAGGTAGTAAGTAGTTGCCGGAGTCAATCCGCTGGAGTTCAGTAAAAATGCAGTAGTGTTTGCTCCTGAAGCAGGATCGGTAGTCAGTTGATTCACGACATACTGGAAGGTATTGCTTCCCTGTGGGTCCCATGAAAGCATGGCGTTTGTAGTCGTAGTGCTTGTCAGTGCCAATCCGGTCGGTGCCGGACAAGGAAGGGCACTTGTATTGAAAGAGAGCGTTGTCCAGGCAGAGTAGTTACCACTTCCGCAGTTCGTGCGAACGTGCAGGTAATAAGTGCTTCCTCCTGTTAAAGTGGAAGGGCTGAAAGTTGTTCCTGTTGTTGCTGTTCCGGCTCCTGAAGGATTCCCGGAAGTCTGGTCAACAACGTATTCGTATCCGGTAGCACCTGAAACAGTGTTCCAGCTAAGATCTGCTGAGGTTTGTGTCTGGTTGGCTGCCAAAAGGCCTGATGGTGCGGTACAGGTCGCTGCTGCGGCTGTAACGGTTCCTTCCAGTCTCAGTGAATTGGCTCCTCCTGTAAAATAACAGTTTCCTGTTGATATTCCGTCCGTAAATGTCATGCGAAAGCGGACTTCCGTCCCTGCGGGAATGTTCTGCAATGCGGCAATTCCTGATAAAGGACTCGAGTTTGCAGCTCCGGTTGTTCCGGATGTTACGGAAGACGCCCAGTTTCCGACGGCAGTATAGGCGCCACCATTCAGGGAATAAGCCATCGTATAGGTAGTTGGTCCTGAACCTGATCTTCTGATGGCTGCGCTGATCGAGCTGAGTGAAACCTGGTAACCGGTATTTGCTTTGAAAACGAAATAAAAGCTGGTCGCGTCTGTTGTTCCCCAGCCGCCGTTTCCTCCCCAGCATGCATTCGCCGGACCACTGGATGCCTGGATGCTTGCTCCCCTGGAAAGTCCTGTAACCATGGTCAGGTTAGCATTCAGGGTTGCCGGAGCGAAGGGACTTGGTCCGAACGTGGCATTCAATGCTGCGGTGTTCCAGCCAATGAGCTGGGCCGACAGCTGGAAGCTGAACAGAAAAGCAAGAGCCGCAAGCAAAAGCCCGCTCCTGTTACTTCTTCGTTTGTTAATTGTAAAGATCTCTCTTTTCATAATTAGAATTTATTGATTACTGATGATACTTGATTAACCACCGGGTCTTTAGCGCTGAAGCACGAAGAACCCGGTTTCACTGTAGTTTTTCTTATCTAACCCTGTAGCAATTACCTGGTAGAAATAGGTCCCTTCGGTTGCCTGGTCGCCCTGTATGGTGCCATCCCAGCCTGTCTGAGGATTATCCGTGGTCAGGATAACATTTCCCCACCTGTTCATGATCTGTAGCTGGTAGCTTTCAATGCGTTCTGCTATCACGATGAATTCGTCGTTCAGATGGTCGCCGTTCGGGGTGAACACATTTGGAATAGTGAGCGAAGAGGGAAGGTCCAGTACATGGATTATCTGTGAATAGCTGTCAGAACATCCTTCGGCGTTAGTGGCGATCAATGTAGCAGTATAGTCGCCGCTCTGGCTGTAAATGTGTGAAGGTGAGAAAGTGGTTTCCGTTGCCCCGTTCCCGAAGCTCCAGTTAAATGTAACCGCATCGGCAGAGCTGGTGTTGGTGAAGCTTACAGGAAGTGGCGCAGCACCTGTTGTGGCATTCACCGTGAAACCGGCCGTAACGGATGAAACGATTGTAGTAGCCGTTGCTATGTCTGTACCGCAGGAATTGGTCACTGAAACGGTATAAGTACCGGCAGCGTTAGCGGTGATGGAAGCTCCTGTTTGCCCGGTCGACCACAGGTAAGTGCCGTCTCCCGAAGCTGTCAGTGTTACCTGGTCTCCGTCGCAGAAGGTAGTGGCTCCTGAGATAGCTGCAACCGGTAGCAGCGATTGAGTAATGGTTTTTGTTGCAGCGTCAGTACCGCACGAATTGGTTACAGCAACGGTATATGTTCCTGGTGTAGTGACGGTAATAGCAGCTGTGGCTTGTCCGCTCAGCCACTGGTAGCTTGTTCCCCCGGAAGCAGTAAGCTGGATCTGGTTGTTCTCGCAAACAACGGAAGGACCTGCGATCTGTGCGTTCGGTAATGGAAGCTCTGTGACGGTTACCGGGGCAGAGGTCACTTGTCCGCAGCCATTGAAAGCGGTTACGGTATAATTCCCTGCGGCGGTCACAGTGATGGAAGTAGTTGTTGCTCCTGTCGACCATTGGTAGGTATCACCTCCTGAAGCGGTAAGTGTTGTTTGCTGACCGGCACAGTAAGAAGCTGTTCCCGAGATCTGTGCGGTTGGGAGCGGAAGCTCTGTCACTGTTACCGGTGCGGAGGTCGTTTGTCCGCAGCCATTGAAAGCGGTGACGGTATAATTTCCGGGAGCGGTTAACGTAATGGAAGTGGTTGTCGCTCCTGTCGACCACTGGTAGGTATCACCGCCTGAAGCGGTCAGTATTGTCTGTTCTCCTGCGCAATAAGAAGCCGTTCCGGAGATCTGTGCCGTCGGGAGCGGAAGCTCTGTCACTGTTACCGGGGCAGAGGTCACTTGTCCGCAGCTGTTGAAAGCAGTTACCGTGTAATTTCCGGGAGCTGTTACGGTAATGGAAGTAGTTGTTGCTCCTGTCGACCATTGGTAAGTGTCGCCACCTGAAGCGGTAAGTATTGTCTGTTGTCCTGCGCAGAAAGAAGGTGTTCCGGAAATCTGTGCGGTCGGAAGCGGAAGAAGCGTTACCTGCTGGGAGGCAGAGCTTGTTCCGCAGGCATCTGTAACGGTAAGGATGTAGGTGCCGCTTGTAGTAACGGAGATCGATTGGGTGGAGACTCCGGTCGACCAGCTGTTGCCGGATGCGCTTCCCGAGGTCAGTGTAACGGATCCTCCCGGGCAAAAGCTGGTTGGTCCGCCTGCAGTAATCGATGCCGGAATGGTGGCGTTCAGCATAACGGTGTGTGAAGCTGTAACTGTTCCACAGGCTGTAACGGTTGAAACAGTATACGTTCCGGGAGCAGTAACGGTGATTGAAGAAGTCGTCTCTCCACCCGGAGACCAGGTATTCCCGGAAGCATAGCTGGAAGTAAGGGTAACCGTTTGGCCACCGCACATAGAAGTAGGTCCTGAAATGGTAACAGGGTCCGGCGCAGGCAGAATGGTGACACTGATCGTGGAAGGTGTTCCTGTAGATCCGCAGGCATTGGATGGAGTAACTGTTAAGGTATAAGTTCCCTGTGGAGCCGTTCCCCAGTTAACGCCTATGCTGTTCGCTACCGTTGTTCCGTTGACCGTTGTAAAGCTTGCTCCGGCCGGTAATACGCTCCAGGTATAGATGATACCTGCCTCCTGGGTAACGCTGTAAGTAGCTGTAGCTCCCTGGCACAAGCTGGTAGTACCGGAAATGGAAGAAGGCTGGGGTAATGGTGTATCGGGCTGGGGAGCAGTTAGTTTGACGTTGTCTACGAACAGTAGCTCATCTGCGCGGTTCGTTGTAATGCTCAACGTAAAAGAGAACTGGGAAACGCAGGTAGGAATGCTCCAGGTATATTGGTTGGCCTGGATACTAAACGCCGCATTGCTGTTTCCGGATACAATGGTAACAGGTGTCTGGGGAATGCCGTTGTGAACCGGTGTAAAAACAAGGTTTTCCTGTGAGTCCCAACCTGTTCCGTTGCACGATGGAAAGCGGTTCCCCCAGTTAAAGGTCAGGGTGCGGATGGATTGAACGCTTCCGCTGATATCCAGTGTACCGAAAGTAAAAGTGTGCGCTGTAGCAGTGCCGGTCCCGGTTGTGCCTGCAAAGCAGTTTCCTCCCCCCGTAGTGCCACCAACCACGAGTGATCGCGTGCCCGTTACTTTATTGGGGCCTAGATTTGCTTCTGATTGCGCCAGGGAGCTTGCTGCGGTGGCGGTAAAAGGCCACGAATCGCCCGGTTCTCCACCCTGGAAACCAATGATTACCTGCCCGAAAGCAGTAAACGAAGCGAATAGCAGGAGTAAAGAGAGAACGATGCGGCTAAGTTGATTGGATGAATGCTTTTCGGAAGGAAAAAATGAACTCATTGTACGGGGTATCACTAAATTTTATGCAAAGCTAGATCAACGATGTTCGAAGCAGATTAAGGGCATATAAAATAAGCGTTAAATCACTCCCAACCTGTTCATAATTAAACTCATAATCGATTTAGTAGGTTAAAATTAAGTGGTGTTCAGGGCCGAAGTAGTCTGTCTGCCGAAGGAAGCGTCAGATGGGGAGAGTAGTATTCGAAGCAATCTTCCTTTGGCAGTCATTTCGGGCCGGAACCTGATAGGGGCAAAGCCGTACTTCAGCCGTATATAAGCCGTATCAAAGCCATACTTCCCCTGTACCCGACATATACCTTCCTTATACCCGGCATATAGCTGATTAGAGTGCGGCGTGTAACCGATCCTGCCCGTTTAATAACAGTAATTGTCCTTTAAGACCGCAAAGAGAATAATCCGGAAAAACAAATCCCCGCTGAAAGCTCAACAGGGATTTGTTTTGAGTTACAGGTTTTTGATCAGCTTAGTCTATTTCAACAGTTTTCTGGGATCAGCTCTTGATAATTTTAATTGATAATTGTAATTAATCACATGTGACCCCACAAATATTGTACACGATAACATGTGGTATAAACACAAAGGGAGCTGACAAGGCTCCCTTTCTCATTACTTGAAGACAATTTTGATTTTCCCTTTTGTAATGGTAACTGATTTGACTACTGAACCAATTATGGTTGCAATAGCGAGATAATCGATAGTGTTCATCTCAATACAACTAGATGAGGTGGATTACAGAGCACTTTACTCATACCACACGTCTAATATTCCTTATGTCGTAAATACCTTTAGCAAGGTGATGTATTACCTTTGTTATAGGACTAAGATAGTAATTAATTTATTTCGCTTTCGTGAAAAATCGGATGTTTATCAACTCCAACTTCGGTTTGATCTCTTAAGACATTAAGTCTTTGTGTGTAGACGATTCCTTCACTAGTAATATACTCCATCTAGGAATTCCGGAATAATTGATTGCCAGTTTTAACAAACTGACATTTCTTTTTTGATAAAAAGCTCATATATTTACTCTAAGACCTATCGAAAGTCCTTGGTCCATCCAATCGGATGCCACGCTATTAGCGGTTCTTGGAGGCAGTTTAATTTAGTTCCTATATCGCTAACAGATGCTGGACATGGTTGTACAAAAGACATTTTTGGAGTATGGATCATCTCGTAGAGGTTATCAATGCTTGCAGTCCAATGATCGTAACTGGTATCACAGCTTACGGTTCCATTAGAACTGCAAAGATTCTTCAAGGCAAAAACAAAAAGCCATTAAGAAAGAAGAATAAAAAGAAATAATTACTGAAGAGGTTGTCGCAAAGGCAGCCTCTTTACATTTATAGTAAAGAGATTATAATTACTAAAAAATCCTATGGCAAAAAAACTACAGATTATTTCACCAATGGTGCGCGCCAATTTCCCGATGGAAAGGTATCATGACGAACTAGGGTTTTATATGGCTCAGTTTTCTCCTGAAGTAATAGTAGTACTTAGAGATAAATTTCATCGTGACGGTCTTGAATCGACATTTAGTATCAACCATGAAGGCGAATTAATTACTGGATGTACTGTGACTAAATCCTTTATTATACAGGAGTCTGATAGGGAATGGTTACCTGCTGAATATCATGATTTGGAAATCGGTTCTTGGCTAGTCATAATCACTTTCGATAGCCAAGAACAATACGACAAAATCATCGAATCAGGAATCACTGGATTGAGTGGGGAAATTCGATTTTCTATTACAGATTCTAATGGAAAAAAACACATCATCAAAGATAATTTCAGAAGAGTCAATAAATTGTCTGATATCCTTCCTTTTGATGTGTATGTTTTTGGTGGTGAAACTGGTAGTGCTGGAAGAAGTGAACATGGAGACGCACATTTTCAATTGAAGGAAAAGAATACGAGAAGAGATTTAGGTAAAATATTCATGCCTAAACTAGAGTTCTGGAAGCAGGCTAACGAGAAGGAAAAAATGAAATTTGTTGAGGTTCATAGTGGACCAGCACTATCCAATAGAGATAAAAAAGCATTTATCGCTTGGCTCGATAGAGAAGATCATAAATGTCTAATCGAAAGTCAAGAACTATGGAACGAAAGCAATAAGAACAATAACAGAGCTGTCCTTATTTAATGCTAAATAATGGGGATGGTGTCATATGTGATTAATTACCTTGACAATTTGTAATAAGCTTCAAATCAGATATTTATAATTTTATATTTGATAATTCTTAATTCACTTCAAAAGTGTCACCTGCCCCGCAATTCGCTCAAAAGCGTCTGTCTGGCGGTGCTTCACAACAATGCTCCATGCGTAAGTGCCCTCGGGAACAAGCTCGCCTTTGTAAGTTCCGTCCCATCCTGTGGCTACGTCGTGAGATTCGAAAATGGTTTCGCCCCAGCGGTTGTAAAGTAACAGCGTATAATTTTCTGCATCGAATCCGCTAGAGAACACCGGCTTGAAAGCCTGGTTGAATTCGTCGCCGTCCGGCGTGAAGGCATTGGGAATGTAATAGATCAGCTCTTCCTTCACCGATACGGTTTTTGTAATGCTATCCATACAGCCTTCGGCATTGTAAGTAATTAGCTTCACGGTGTAATCACCTTGCTGAGCCGGAAAGGTGAAAACGGGTGAAGTTTCCGCCGACTGGTTGTCTTCGTAGCCGAAATCCCAAAGGTAAGTAACAGCGTCTGAGCTGGAATTGATAAACTGAACGGTTGGGTCCAGCACCGAAATGGTCGTTGGTGAAAAGTAAAAGTTAGCATCCGGTCCTGATTTCACTTCGACATTCTTCGTAACAGCTGCGGTGCAGTTAGACGTTGTCGTTACCCGAAGCATCACGGAATACGTTCCTGAGCCTGCAAATAAATGTTTGGCATGCTGCTCCGGGGAAGTAGAACCATCGCCGAAATCCCAGTGCCAGCTGTTGATAACCTCCGGGTTCGGTACCGAACAGAACGATGTAAACGACATACTATCGGCAGCACATGGGACCGAAGACGAGAATGCTGCTACCGGATTGGGCTTTATGGTAACCACGGTGGAAGCGACATTGCTGCAGCTGTTGGCGGTAATGGTGAGGGAGTAGATTCCGCCCTGTGTTGCATCGGAAGGATTCTGGACCGTTGATGTGTATCCGTTCGGTCCTGTCCAGGAATAGGTGATTGGCCCGCTTGCAGGAGTGGATCCGTTCAGTTGAACGGGAAGACCTTCGCAGTAAGGACCCGTATTGGAAACAACCAGTGCGGGCACTTCCGAAACAACGACGATGGAAACGGGCGAGCCTGTACATCCGTTGACTGTTACGGTAAGTGTGTAAATCCCTGCTGCTGCGCCATCGGAAGGGTTCTGAGCGGAGGAAGTGTAACCGTTTGGTCCTGTCCAGGCATAGCTGATCGTTCCTGTTGAAGGAGTAGATCCGTTAAGCTGAAGCGCAGATCCCGTGCAGAAGGGAGCGGTATAAGCTGCTTGTGCAACCGGTAAGGCGTTAATAACAACGATAGTCGACGCCGGTGCGCCCTGGCAGCCGTTTTCGCTTGCTACAACCTGGTAGGTTCCTGCTTCTGTTGCGTTGGACGGATTTTGTACTGCAGAGGTGTAGCCATTCGGGCCGGTCCAGCTGTAGCTGAATGTTCCGGGTGAAGCAGTTGTGCTGTTCAGTTGTATCGGGCTGCCTGCGCAGTAAGGACCCGTATTGGATGCTGTTGCAACCGGCGCTGAATGAATCGTTACGGTGGTAGTAGAAGCAGGGCTGGTACAGCCGTTTACAGAAACGATGAGGTTGTAAGTTCCTGCTGCTGTGGCATCTGTCGGGTTCTGTGTTGCTGATGTGTAGCCGTTCGGTCCGGTCCAGCTGAAAGACGGTGTTCCTGCAGATGCTGTGGTTCCGTTCAGTAAGATAGGCGAGCCCGCACAGTAAGGTCCGCTGTTGGATGCGCTTGCTGTAACTGCTGCCGGTTCTGTTAACGAAACAGGCGATAAGGTAATAGCACAGCCATTGGCCGAGCGCACCTGCGGAGTATAGGTTCCGGAAGCAAGATTGTTGAATGTATTCCCCGTTTGCCAGGTAACGCCGTCAAGGGAATATTCCAGGCCGGTGTCTGTAGAGTTAATGGTGATGGATCCGTCAGTGCTTCCGAAGCAGCTGATCGGTGTTGGTGTGACAGATTGAATGTTTGGAGCAGGATTGAGCGTAACAACATATGAGACGGTTACGGGACCGCAGGGAGTTGCTACGGAAACGGTATAAGTTCCGGCGGCAGTAACGGTGATCGAAGCAGTCGTTTCTCCGCCCGGCGACCAGGTATTCCCGGTGGCGTAGCTGGAAGTTAAGGTGATCGTTTCTCCGCTGCACAGCGACGTTGGTCCTGTAATAGTAACCGGCGCAGCTGGCGGAAGAATGGTCACCGAGATTGTCTGAGGTGTCCCGATCGTTCCGCAGGAATTGGACGGCGTTACTGTCAGCGTATAAGTTCCCGGAACAACAGTTCCCCAGTTCACGGTAATGGACGATGAGCCGGTTGTTCCGTTGGGAGTCGTAAAAGAAGCTCCGGCAGGAAGACCGCTCCAGGTATAGGAAATTCCCGGTTCGGGTGTAACGCTGTAGATTTCTGTACTTCCAGCGCAAACAGAAACATTTCCTGTAATGGCAGATGTTTGAAGAGATCCGTTCAGTTGCGGAGCTGTCAGCTTCACATCGTCGATGAACAGCAACTCATCCGCCCTGTTGGTCGTAATGCTTATGACAAAATGGAAAGAAGTCAGGCAGGCCGGAACCGACCACGTATAACTATGTGACTGAATGCTGTAAGCGGCGTTATTCGATCCGGTTGCCAGTGTAACGGGCGCTTGCGCCACGCCGTTGTGGTAAGCAGTGAATACCAGGTTCTCCTGTGTATCCCATCCGGTTCCGCTGCAGGAAGGAAAGCGGTTCCCCCAGTTAAAAGTAAGCGTACGGACAGAAGCGCTGCTGGAAGAAATATCGAGCGCATCGAACGTAAAACTATGGGCTGTGGAAGTGCCGGTCCCGGATGTGCCGGCAAAACAGTTTCCACCTCCCGTAGTACCACCAACGACAAGCGATTTTGTTCCCGTTGTTTTGTTCGGCCCCTGGAATGCTTCCGAGGATGCTAAAGCGCTGGCTGCGCTAGCTGTGTATCCCCAGGTATCTCCCGGCTCGCCGCCCTGAAAACCTACCGTGATCTGCGCGGAAATAGTTCCGGACAAGCCAAGGCAAATAATCGCAAGAGCGCGTTTAACGAAGGAAGAAAGCAGGGAGGCTGAAAAGTGGCGGGCATTATAATATACAGAGCTCATAACAGGATCTCATTAATTTGCCACAAAAGTACTCTGAGCATACTCCTCCCGGATTAAGCCCGTGTCAAATAAGTATTAAATCCACCGGCTCTTCGGTAACGGAAGTTGCAGCTGATTCCCGTAATAAACAGTAATTTTGCCGGAAGTCTCCAAAGCTGAATACATAACACAATGAAAGCATTTATTTCTGTTCTTTTAATCATCAGTGCGCTTCCCGTTTTTTCGCAGGAGAGTTACTGGGAATTTGAGATCAATGACGGAACAGAGATCAAAACAATCGAATTCTTCTTCACGGAAAGCAAATACGCCGTCCATAAAACAACGCCTTCCAGTACCGAATACTTTATCACAGATTCCATAGCCAACAAAAACCTGCTGCTCATCGCCGATGCAGAAAGCAAGGATGCCTTTATTTCGCGGCTGGTAAGAGAATCCGATGCTTCCGGGGAAACCGGTTATGCCTACGAAGACGAGGAAATGCCGCCACTGGAAGAAGAGCCGAAATTCGCCGAAGGTGAAAATTACCGGCTGCTGACGGAAAAAAAGCAGATCAACGGCGTGAAGTGCCAGAAGATCGAGCTGCTGAACAACGGAACACCCGCAGGCTATGGCTGGGTAGCCCTGGGAATCTATTTCCGGGTAGATCAAAGTGTCGCATTTGCAGAGATCAGGGAAGGAACGATCGTCATCTGCGATGTACTGAGCTCCGGTAGAAAGCTCATCATTGCTTTCAAAGACCACCGCTCCAAAATCGCTTCGGAAGCAGTCTTTTCGATCACTCCGCCGGAAGAATATAAAGTATACGACCTCGATAACCCTGATCCCTACGAAGGGGAATGAGTGTTGTAGTACCGTAAGCTGATTAACCACCAGGACACGGAAGAACACGAGGATTTTATCAGTTATTTCCTTTTGAATGATGCAATCAGAACAAAACCTCTACTTTTCTTTGTGCCCGTTGTGCCGTTGTGGTTTAAATTCTGTTGGGTTAATAACCAAGAAGACACGGAGAACACAAGGATTTTATTCAGTTATTCCTTTTGAATGGTGCTATCAGTACAAAAACCGCCACTTTTCTTTGTGCCCGTTGCGCCGTTGTGGTTAAAATTCTGCTGGATTAATTAACCACGAAGACACGGAGAACACGAGGGTGTCTTAGAATCAATTTCTGTGTTTTCCATCAATCCCTATAAAGCTTGGCCGTTAAGAGTGCAATAATTCGTGCATTCGTGGTAGAAGTATCCAATTATTCCCCATAACCGTTATTTTTGCACAAAAACTGGAACATGGCACAACGCAACTGGACAAGCATCAAAAAATACACTGATATCAAATTCGAATTTTTCGAAGGAATTGCTAAGATCACGATCAACAGGCCCAAAGTTTACAACGCATTCCGGCCAGAAACGAATATTGAAATGATCGATGCGCTGGAGATCTGCCGCGAGCGCCAGGATGTCGGAGTAATAGTTCTTACCGGTGAAGGCGATAAAGCGTTTTGTTCCGGTGGCGACCAGAATGTAAAAGGTGTTGGTGGCTACATCGGTGGCGACGGCGTTCCGAGATTAAATGTACTCGATGTTCACAAGCTCATCCGCTCCATGCCGAAGCCCGTTATCGCAATGGTGAATGGCTATGCGATCGGCGGCGGACACGTACTGCACGTTGTTTGTGACCTTACGATCGCTTCCGATAATGCGCGTTTCGGGCAAACAGGTCCGAAAGTAGGCAGCTTCGACGCAGGATTCGGATCGTCTTTCCTTGCCAGCCATGTCGGACAGAAAAAAGCACGCGAAGTTTGGTTCCTTTGTAACCAGTATACGGCTGAAGAAGCTGAAAAAATGGGAATGGTCAACAAAGTTGTTCCCTTATCCGAGCTGGAAAATACAACCGTTGAATGGTGCCAGACCATTATGAAAAGAAGTCCGCTGGCTATTCGTATGATCAAGCGCGGATTGAATGCCGAGCTCGACGGTCAGCGCGGATTGATGGAATTTGCCGGCGACGCCACCCTGATGTACTACCTCATGGAAGAAGCACAGGAAGGAAAACACGCCTTCCTCGAAAAGCGCGAGCCGAACTTCCAGAAATTTCCTAAATTCCCATGATGATCATACTGGCCGAAAAAATGTCTGCTTTCGAAGAGCGCTTTCACAGCATTTTCGGATTTTCACCTGACCAGGGAAAGCAATTCCTGGTGCGGTCGGGTTCTCACATTTTGCTGGCTATCCTTGTACTGGTCGTTGGCTGGTGGGTCGCCAAATGGTCGGGAAGAGCCGTGTCAAAGATTCTTACGAGAAGTAAAACCGACGCCGGACTGGTTACTTTCCTTTCCAGCCTCACTACCATAGCGCTGAAAACCCTGGTCGTGGTTACGGCGATTACGCAGCTGGGAGTTCAGATGACTTCCTTCGTTGCGATTCTCGGGGCCGCAGGTCTGGCGATCGGTATGGCGTTCTCAGGAACACTTTCCAATTTTGCAGGCGGCGTAATGGTCCTGCTCTTCAAGCCTTTCAAGGTGGGGGATACGATCATGACACAAGGCCAGACGGGAACGGTGAAAGAGATCCAGATCTTCTACACGTATCTGCATACCAGCGACAATAAAGTGATTATTCTGCCGAACGGCCCCATTGCCAACGGCAACATTACGAATTTCACGAAAGCGGAAAAACGCCGTGTCGAATGGTCTATTCCGATCTCCTACGGCGACGATTACGTAAAAGCACACACGCTGATCGAAAAGTACCTCAAAGAAGACAAGCGGGTATTGAAAGATCCGGCGCCTTTTGTAGCCCTTGGACAGTTGAATGCTTCGGTTATGCTTACCGTTCGCGCATGGGCAAGAACCGATAATTACTGGCCAGTCCATTTCGATCTGAACAAACGCATTTACGAAGAGTTCGAAAAAGAAGGCCTGCATCTTTCCCCTCCCGAAGAACCGCCTTCGCCAGTTCCACCAATGCCCGCAGGATAATGGAAGAGCTGAAAAATCATCCGGTCATCCGGCAGTATATTGAATGGAATGCCTTCGGGGATCTGCTCGGCATGAGCTTTACCATTCCCGCAAAAGGAAGTGTCGTTTATGCGATGAAAATCACCGAAATGCACCTGGCTACTCCCGTTGCAGCTCATGGAGGATCCATTGCAGCATTGATGGACGCAGCGCTTGGAGTGGCGTGTTTATCGAAAGTCTGCGAAGAAGGAAGGATCGTATCGACGGTCAGCCTGTCTATCCAGTACCTCGGTCCGGCATTGCTCGGAGATCTGCTCACGGCAACAGCTCATGTGATCAAAGCGGGTAACAGGCTGCTGTTCGTTGAAGCGAAGATCACCAATCAGCACAATGAGATCATTGCGCTGGCATCCGCTACGATGAACGCTTACCCGATGGAAAAAGTGCGCCGGTAATTTCTGTCGTTTGCTAGGATAGCGTTTCCAGCTGGCGAAAAACAGGGATCAGTGATGCTCCTTTTTCAGAAAGATGGTACTCAATGTGAAGAGGTTTTAGCTTTACGGTCGTTTTCACCAGTAAGCCTTGTTCTTCCAGCTCCTTCAGTGCAACTGCCACCGATTGTTTATTGGAACCTTCTATCTGACGCAGCAGCGAATTAAACCGGACAGGCCCCGACAATGCAGCACGGAATATCTGCGGTTTCCATTTCCCTGAAAGCAGCTTCAGAAGCCCTTCCGCAGGACAAGTACTGTCTTCTTCTGTTTGTTTTTCTGTAGTCATATTTTTCAGACTAATTGATTCCTGGCAATACAGTCACCAACTTTGCAGTAAAGTTAAGCATTAATAAGTACCAACACATTCAAACAAGCACCTGGCAGCTGCCGGGAAATGAGTGAAGCTATGAGATTAAAATCAGCAGCATTGATCGTAATACTGGCCTGCACCACTGGTTGCTGGTCTCAAACAACTGGAAAGATGAACGAAAATAAAGCAAATCCGCTCCTGTGCGACCCGGTAACAGGGACCTGCGAAATGCCGAGAACTTCTAATGCAGACAGCACGGAGCAAATACTACGGGATCAGAAAAAGCCCGTAAAGATCACCTATTATACCGATCCGATCTGTTCTTCGTGCTGGGGAATAGAGCCCCAGTTGCGGAAACTGAAGCTGGAATACGGCGAATATATCGAGGTCGATTACCGCATGGGAGGCTTGCTGCCGGACTGGAGCTACAACAGCGGAGGGATCAGTAAACCATCCGATGTAGCGCACCATTGGGACGAAGTAAGCGCTTACTATCAAATGCCGATTGACGGAGATGTCTGGCTGGAAGATCCGCTTTCGTCCTCTTATCCGCCCTCCATTGCGGTAAAAGCAGCGCAGATGCAGGACAAAGAAAAAGCAGTCGCCTTCATGCGCAAATTGCGCGAGCTTGTTTTCCTGGAAAAGAAGAACATCACTAAATGGGAGGTTATTCGGGAAGCGGCCGCTGCAACAGGCCTGGACACTTTTCAGCTGAAAGCAGATTACGACGGAGCAGCGAAAGCGCTCTTCGAAGAAGACCTGGCTTACGGGCGTAAATTGGGCGTAAGGGGTTTTCCTACCATGTATTTTACGGATGCAGAAAACAACCAGCTCATGGTGTATGGATTTCAACCCTACGCGGTGTTCGAAAATGCCGTGCTGAAAGTGTTCCCCGAAGCGAAGAAAAAGCCGATCGATACCACTTTGTTCATTTCCCTGTTCGACCACTATCCCACGCTTACAGTGAAAGAATATGCGGTACTGGCGTCACTTTCAATGCCCGAAGCGGAGAAAAGACTCGAACAGCTGGTCTCTGAAGGAAAGCTGGAAAAGCGAACGATCAAAACAGGAGCGATGTATAAGAAGAAGTAACTGTTTTAAGAGAAAAAAAAGATTTGTTCTTGTATAAGGTTGTTCGTCAAATGGCGGACAGCTCTATGTTTTCTATGTCTTCATGGGGTTAAATACTCAATAGCTTCACCGCTTCTACCGCTTCCTTCACATCGTGCACCCTCAGTATAGAAGCGCCTTTGGTTAAAGCCAGCGTGTTCAGAACGGTTGTCCCGTTCAGGGCTGCTTCCGGTGTGGTGTCGAGCGTTTTATAGATCATCGATTTCCGGGAGAATCCTGCAAGAACAGGCAGGCCGAAGAACTGGAAGTCCTGCAGACGGTTCACCAGCTCAAAATTCTGCAGGGTCGTTTTCGCAAACCCGAATCCGGGGTCGAGAATGATGTCTTTTACACCATATGAGCGCAGCTCTTCGATCTTTTCCGAGAAATAATAGCAGATATCCTTGAACAGGTTGGCATACTCCGTTTCCTTTTGCATCGTTTCAGGCGTGCCTTTCATGTGCATGAGAATGTACGGGCATTTCAATCTTCCCGCCATTTCGAACATGTTCCGGTCCATTGTTCCACCCGAAATATCATTGATGATCTTTGCTCCGGCGTCAAAAGCAGCCTTTGCTACCTCCGAACGGAACGTGTCAATACTTATACACGAGTCCGGAAATGTGTGCGTTATAGCCGTTATAACCGGAACTACCCTGGCTATCTCTTCTTTCACTGAAATACGTGCCGCTCCCGGACGGGAAGAATATCCACCGATATCGAGGATTCCGGCGCCGTCTTCCAGCATTTTTCCGGCGGTGCTTAAATAGTTGTCCGTTAGTGAATAGCGGCTCCCCGCATAAAATGAATCGGGTGTGCTGTTCATGATCCCCATCACCACCGGAAAGTCCGTCGTGAATAACTTCCCACCCGTATTGAGCGAGGAGTTTCGCGGAAAATAGTTATCTTCAACCCTTAAAAATTCCATACCAGATATAATGGGACAAACATCGGAACAATATCAGCAAATTATCCAAAGCTGTCGTGAAATATTCAAAAAAAAGACAAGGGATTATGGCACTTCCTGGCGCATTGCCCGGGCGAGCTCGCTGACCGATCAGATCTTCATTAAAGCCAACCGTATCCGCACCATCCAGGAAACGAAGGAAAACAAAGTAGGTGAGAGCATTGAAGGAGAATTTGGTGCGATCATCAATTACTGCATCATGGCCATTATCCAGGTTCGGGGAGCCGATGAGTTCAAGCTCGAGCTCACCGAAGCGGAAGCCGTTACGCTTTATGATCTTGTTGCGAAGGAAGCTTTCGAGCTCATGGAAATGAAAAACCACGATTACGGCGAAGCATGGAGAGATATGCGTGTCAGCTCACTCACCGATATGATCCTCATGAAGTTGCTCCGTGTAAAGCAAATGGAAGATAACGACGGACAAACACTCATTTCCGAAGGGATCGATTCCAATTATTTCGACATGCTGAACTATTCCGTTTTTGCATTGATTCACTTAAACCAGCAAGTAGCCTGATGTTAGGAGCGCGAACCATAGCCGGGCATTCACTACCGCTGAACTGGCTTTTTACTACACTTAACCTTGCCGGGCTTGTGCTCACGGCAATGGCTTTTCATCCTGCTTTCGCAACTCAGCAGTTACTGTTTGCCATTATCGGGATCACCGTGATGGTGCTGTCAACCGGCGGACTCATCCTTTTCAAAGGTCGCCTGCTCATTGCAACCGTCGCCAGAGTACTGGTCGGGAGCCTGTTCATCGTTTCCGGATTGATCAAAGCCAATGATCCCATCGGTTTTTCCTACAAGCTCAAAGAATACTTCCAGGATGGCGCCCTTGCTTTCCGGATCAAAGAATGGTTCAACGCTCCCGGGTTTTCCCTGGAATCAGTTGCTGGTTCTGCACTCGGAATTTCAGTAGCGATCTGCATCGCCGAGATCGTTCTGGGAGTCCTGATCGTAATAGGAGGGAAGGCTCGCCTTACGAGCTGGCTGCTGCTCCTGCTGATGCTGTTCTTCACGTTCCTCACCTGGCACACGACAAATTGCAACGGAAAGCAGAAATACACCGACCGAGATACTTACAGCCTTTCAGACACCAAAACGGCTATGGAAGCCAATCGGAAGCTGGAAGCAAGCAAAACGAACAAAGACATTCGCATCATTTCCAAGACCGCTAATGAAATCGTCGTAGACGAGATCAGGACGGTTGACTGTGTAGGCGATTGCGGGTGCTTCGGCGATGCCATGAAAGGGGCTGTGGGGCGTTCGCTCACACCTTCCGAATCGTTGTGGAAAGACCTGATACTTCTTTACCTCGTTTGCTGGATCTTTGCGGCACAAGGCATCATTCTGCCCAACAATGTGAGGCAAAACTGGGCGATCATTCCCATTGTGCTGGTGCTGACCGCATTTTTCTGCTGGGTCTTCGACTGGTATTTTCCATTACTTTTTACTGCGATCGCACTGGTTACGGCGCTCTGGATCTATCGTTCCGGCGGAAAAATCCTCGGGAACCATTACGGCTCAGCTTTGCTAACCGTGTTATGGAGCGGTGCGCTGATCTGGTATTGCCTGCATTACACCCCGTTGAGAGATTATCGTCCTTACGCGGTCGGTCAGAACCTGGAAGCCAATATGAAAAATGGCGGCGTTAAAGACGAAAAGCTTGTGCTGGCAAGTATAGATTCGCTGACATTCAATCCTTTCCTTCCCATTTCAGCCATTACACAATACGAGCTGAAGCTGCAACCGGTGGCCGACCAGATGAAAAATGCAACTGCGCCAGGCTTAAGGCTGAAAGATATCGCCAACGGCAGACAGTTCGAGATCATGCAGATCCAGTACAATGTCGAATCGTATCCCATTGCTTCTTACCAGGTAACAGATACGATCGTTGTAACCAACGAAGAATTTACCGGAGTAAGCATCCGCGATTTTATCCTCGATGCACCTGAGCTGATCATGGTCGTATCGATGAGCCTGGCGGAAATGGACAAAGATGTGGTCCCGCAGCTGAAAGGAATGTGCTATGCAGCGCAGAAAGCAGGCGTACCATTTATCCTTGTCACCAGCGCCAGTGAAGAAGCTGTAGCCGCATTCCGTAAGAAGTATGCATTCAACGGTCCGATCTTTATCAACGACGAGCGCGAGCTGAAAGTCATTTCACGGTCCAACCCTGCTGTGATAGTGCTGAAAAAAGGAACCGTAGCAGGAAAATATCCTCACAATTCGATCCCGACATTTGCGTGGATCCAAACTCATTTATTCAAGAAGTAATGCGAAAGAAAATTGTTGCCGGCAACTGGAAAATGAACCTCGATGTAGGAGAAGCGCAGGATTTATTCAAAGCCATTGTTGCCCTTGAGCCTGCTGAAGGTGTTCACATTGCCGTGTTTCCGCCGGCAATCTACCTGGATCGCTTCCTCACCGGATTTCCATCGGTCATTCATGTAGGCGCACAGAATGCCCATTACAAGGTTTCCGGGGCTTTTACCGGTGAAATTTCCATGCAGCAGATCCGCTCGCTGGGCGTTCACGCCGTACTGATCGGCCATTCTGAAAGAAGAATGCTCTTCGGGGAAGATCACGCCATGCTGAAGCTGAAAACAGATGCCGCCCTTGAAAACGGGTTGCAGCCTTACTTCTGCTGCGGCGAACCGCTGGATATCCGGGAAGCGAACACGCATCAGTCGTACGTGAAACAACAACTGGAAGAAAGTCTTTTTCATCTTTCCGCTGAAGCATTCAAGCAGGTCGTAATCGCTTACGAGCCTGTTTGGGCGATCGGTACGGGATTAACAGCTACCGCAGAGCAGGCCGAAGAAATGCACGCAGCCATTCGCAGCTGGGTTTCCGAAGCATATGGAGAAGAAATTGCTTCACAAACATCCATTTTATACGGTGGAAGTTGTAACCCTTCCAATGCAGCCGCGTTATTCGCGTGCCCGAACGTAGACGGCGGATTGATAGGCGGAGCATCGCTCAACTCATCTGATTTCTCACAACTGGTAGCAGAAAAAACATGGATTACCTCGAATTAACGATAGACCTTCAGCCGCGTGACCCGTGGGCGGAAGTATTGGTAGCTGAGCTTTCGGACCTTGGTTTTGAGAGCTTTGTCGATACCGACTCCGGGATCCAGGCCTATGCGCCGCTGGGAAATGGAATAAATGAAGCGCTCATTGAAAAAACCTCCGTTGCAGACAATGCTGAGGTGAGCTTTACCGTGAAAAGCGCCATTATTCCGCACCAGAATTGGAATGCAAAGTGGGAAGCCGATTTTGAGCCCGTCGAAGTAGACAGCCGGTTGGTGATCATTGCTCCGTTCCACGATGCTTCGGCACACGAAGGAAGAGAGCAGATCATTATTCAGCCACAGATGTCATTCGGAACCGGCCATCACCAGACCACTTACCTGATGAGCCAGTATTTGCTCGATATGGAAGAAGTACCTGCAAAAGTACTTGACATGGGAACCGGAACAGGAGTGCTGGCCATTCTTGCCGAGAAAAAAGGCGCCGAAGACATTCTCGCAGTAGACATCGAGCCGTGGTCGGTTGAAAATACGGCTGAAAATGCGGAAAGAAATGCCTGCACGAAGATCAGAACGCTGACCGGAGATATCGATGTGATCACCGATGCCGGTTTTGGATTGATCCTTGCTAACATCAACAAAAATGTGCTCAAAAAACACCTTTCGGATTATCATAAGCTGCTTTCGGCTGGCGGAATTCTTCTGCTCAGCGGATTTTTCGCGAGCGATGTATCCGAATTATCGGAGGTTGCAGCCGGAATTGGCTTTGCGCACCTGGAAACACTAGAAAAAGAAACATGGGCTGCTTTAAAGCTCAGAAAATTATAACCGGATCATTCCGGGTACATAAACAGACAACGATATGAAGCGATCGATCTTAATGATTTTTGTGTGCGTATTCACCGCTACTGCATTTTCTCAGTCCTATCCCGATAACCGTGAAAAGTTCGTGAAAGAATTCCAGCGAATCATGGCAGGTTACGGCCGCGGAGATCAGCTCGATTTTGTGAAGAAAGACCTGTCGGTGCTTTTACTGGAAACGAAAGACTTTCCCGATTCGTATTTCTCGCAAATGGTAGCTACGGCCAACCTGATGGAAACGAAACGTCTGAAAGCCTACCCCGAGATCTTCAATTACGTCTTCTCTGTTTATTCCTTCGTGAAAACTAAGCAGCCGGCTTCCAGCTACACAGCATGGCACAATTCGGTCGATAAGCTGCTCGACGCTAAAAACATCAAGAAATTCAACGACTTCATCGAGTTGTCTGCAGGCTTTCTTTCCGAAGGAAGAATTGCCGAATCCAGCAACTTTACCTGGTACTATTACGGACCTTACGAATTCGAGTTCACCGATAAGCCGCAAATGCGCTTCACCGACGGAAAGCTCGTGTGCGGAGTTCCGAATACAGACCGCAAAACACGCGATGAGAAACGCTTCGTCGACAGCATCGTGATCTACAATACGAGCGGCGTTTACGATCCGACTTTCAAGAAATGGGTCGGAAAGGGCGGAAAAATAGACTGGCAGCGTGTCGGATTACCGGCAACCGAAACATTTGCGCAGATCAAGAACTACGATATTTCGATGAACCTTTCGCGCTTTACCGCGGATACCGTTCTGTTAACAACACCTTACTTCAATAAACCGGTTGTTGGTCAGCTCACAGAGCAGGCTTCCAGGATCACGCGTGAAATGGACGCCATTTACCCAAAATTCATCTCCTACGAAAAACGACTTTCCATTCAGAATATTCGTCCCGATATGGATTACCAGGGCGGATTTTCGCTCGAGGGCTCCAGCCTCGTTGGAATTGGTAATGCGACCGATCCTGCACGTTTGTCGATCAAACGGAACGGAAAAGTGTTCATGAAATCCGAGAGCCAGATCCTGACCATTTCACCAGTCAAGATCAACTCGCACAGCGCGGCCATCACCTTTTATATCGGCGAGAAAGATTCGATCTTCCACCCGGGACTTGAGTTCGTTTATACACAGGATAAAGACCTGGTGGAGCTTGCACGCGGAAAAACGGGACTTGCCCAATCTCCTTTCGTAGATTCCTATCACATGGTAGACATTTACTCGCCGCGTGTGACTTGGGAGCGCAAATCTTCCGATCTCTTAATGACTTACGAGGTGGGAACCAGCCAGGAGCAGAAAATCGCACGGCTGGAATCCAAAGACTTTTACGATGGACGCCTTTACGACCGTTTGCAGGGAATGGAACAGGTTCACCCGCTGGTTGCGATCTCCAAATACTGCTATAAATACGATGAATATGTGTTGACAGCAGGAAAAGTGGCTACCGCGATGGGAAAAACCGTTGAGCAGGCCAAACCGATGATCCTGGAGCTGGCCGGTTACGGTTTCATCAGCTACGATTCGGAAAGAGACATCGTTCGGGTAAATCCCAAGCTGGAAAGCTACGTAAAAGCGCGTTCAGGTCAGAAAGACTACGACAACCTGATGTTCGTTTCCGATTTCCGCCCGAAAGCGCTGGAAGGCTATACGCCGGAGCAGGTCAAAGAAAGCAAGTACCTCACGGAATTGCAGGAAACCTATAGGAAACAGAGCGAAGAGCGCCGTTCCAAAAAGAATTTCGGAACCATCAGCCTGGCGAGCATGGAAATTAAAATGGATGCTGTTGACCAGGTGCGTATCTCCGATGCACAGTCGGCATTTGTACTTCCGGACAGCGGACATGTTGTGATCAAGGGCAACCGCGACTTCGAGTTTTCGGGCTGGGCAAGTGTCGGTAAAATGGAAACGCACACGCAGCAGGCGAGCTATACCTATGCTACGAATAAAATTAACCTGCTGAAAACCGATAAATCGACCTTCCGCGTAAAGCCTTTGAATGCAACCGACGGCACTAAGTCCATTGCGATGGGATCTCCTATCCAGGGAATTACGGGCGAGATCATGATCGACGATCCGAATAACCGTGCGGGAAACAATAAAACGATCGTTCATTACCCGGTGCTCAAATCGACCAAGCAGTCGAAAGTTTACTATAATTCGCCGGAGATCTACCGCGGAGCTTACGATTCAACGAAATTCTACTTCACCGTAGAGCCATTTGAAATGGACAGCCTCGACAATTTTAAAGAGCAGTCCTTCCGTCTGAAAGGAGAATTGACTTCTGCCGGAATTTTCCCGGTATTCAAAGAAGAGCTGAAAATCATGCCGGATTATTCGTTCGGATTCTCTACAAAAGCTCCGGTTGGCGGGCACGATTTCTACGGCACGAAAGCCAAGTACGAAAATAAGATCCTGCTTTCCAACAACGGACTGCAGGGAGCAGGAAAGATCGATTTCGTTCAGTCGACCTCCGTTTCGATCGAATTGTTCACCTTCCTGCCGGACTCTACGGTCGGGTATGCGAAATTCACCAACAAGCCGATCGAAGTTGGAGTTCAGTTCCCGGATGTCGAATCGCCGGAAGCTTACATCACCTATGTTCCGAAGAAAAGCATGCTGAAAGCTTCTTCGACCCAGAAAAACGACCTTGTTTTCTTCAAGGGAGAATCAAAACTTCGCGGAACGCTCGTTGTTCAGCCAAACGGAATGACCGGGCGAGGCATTATGTCTATGCAGAAAGCCAATCTCGGCTCCGATAACTTTAAGTACAAGCGCTACGATATCGATGCGGATACTTCCATCTTTAACCTGAAGAATACGTACAAGGAAGAAGGCGAGGAAGATCTTTCCTTCAAAACCGACAATGTGGCGGCACACGTTACCTTCAAGGAGCGCAAAGGAGAATTTAAATCCAATAACGGAGAATCGCTTATCTCGTTCCCCAATAACCAGTATGTCTGTAAAATGGACTTCTTTACCTGGTTGATGGATAAAGACGAAGTAGAGCTGGAATCCAGAAAGCAAAGCGATATTGCCATCAATACCGACCTCGACCTGGTTGGACCAAATTTCTTTTCCGTTCACCCAAAACAGGACTCCCTGCAATTCCGTGCGCCGAAAGCCAATTTCAGCCTGAAGGAAAAAACAATCCGCTGCTCGAAAACAGAATACATAGATGTGGCCGATGCGCGTATCTATCCTGACAGTATGAAAGTCGTGATCCGCAAGAAAGCCAAAATGGACCAGCTGGAGAACTCGCGTATCGTGGCCAATTACATTACGAAGTACCACACCTTCGTAAACGCAGCTACCGATATCACTGCGAGAAGAGCGTTTACATCCATGGGAGATTATCCTTACTTCGACGCCGATTCCAATAAGACATTGCTACGAATGGACCAGATAGGTGTGGATTCGACCTACCAGACATTCGCGAAAGGAACAGTGAAGAACGATGCGAATTTCAAGCTTAGCCCGCAGTTCGATTACTACGGTAAAGTCGGGATTCGCGCTTCCAATCCGCTGATCTTCTTCGAAGGAGCTACGCGAATTAACCATAACTGCGAGGATTTCGCGAAGAACTGGATGTCCTTTAACGCCCAGATCGATCCGAAAAACATCCAGATCCCGGTTTCAGAGAACATGAAAACACTCGACGGACAAGCGATCTCTGCCGGTATCGTATGGCGTGATTCAAGAGCGAAAGACAGTATAGAGCTGTATCCGGCTTTCCTTTCATCTTTGCAATCGCCGACAGACGTTAGTGTCATGTCGGCCAGCGGATTGCTGCAATACGACTTTGCCGCTAAAGAATTCCAGATCGCTTCCAAGCAGAAACTGAATAACAGGGGAGAAGCCGGAAACTTTATCGCACTTCATACCGAAAGCTGCTCCCTGAACGGAGATGGAAAGATCAACCTGGGAATGGATTACGGGGATGTAACCGTGGATGCTGTAGGAACGGTCAATTACGACGCTTCCTCCGGGGAAACATCCATGAACACGACATTGAGATTCAATCTTCCGATGGATAAGAACGCATTCGAAGCAGCTGCTGTAAGAATTACAGAGGTCGAAGGGATCAAACCGCTCGATTTTGCTTCCACAACGCTGAAACAGGCGATCCTGGAATGGTCGGACAGCAAAACAGCTGAGAAAGTCTTCACAGAATACAACCTGGAGAAAAAGATCAAGAAAGTACCGGACGCGCTGGAAAATTCCATCGTTATCACGGGAGTTCGTTTGAGCTCGATCACCAAAGCCGGCGAAGACAGAGGTCTGATCACCAACGTACAATCGGCAGCGATCGTTAACTTCTACGGAAAACCAGTCATGAAACAGATCATTTTCAGAGGGTTCTTCGAGCAGATCTATTCTCAGAACGGTGACCACTTTGCTGTTCAGCTTTCCATTCCGGCAGCTGCAGATTACCTGATGGATTATTCCATGCAGAAAAAGGAGGGAACGCTGAATCTGGTAACCAATGACAGTGAATTAGCCGCTACGCTTAATGCGATTAAGGAAGACAAGCGAAAAACGAAGGACTTTAAGTACACAGTAGCCACAAATAGCGTATTTTTAGCCAAATTAATGCGACTATTTGAATAGCATGACAACTGATTTTTTAGCGGCGCTACCCGCTTACTTTCTTGGCTCGATCCCGACTGCGGTTTGGGTTGGCCGGATGAAATACGGAATGGACGTACGCGAGCACGGCAGTAAGAATGCCGGGGCTACGAACACCTTCCGCGTGCTCGGGAAAAAAGCCGGGCGGGTAGTACTTTCCATCGATGTTCTGAAAGGAATGATCGCTGTCCTGCTGCCGTATTTTATTCTTCCCTACGATTTCACGGATGCGCGGCTGACGCACGTTCAGCTGGTGGCTTCTTTCCTGGCGGTACTTGGACACGTGTTTCCGCTGTTTGCCGGGTTTAAAGGTGGAAAAGGCGTTGCTACTTCACTTGGAGTTATCATTGGACTTCAGCCGCTTGCTGCCGGGATCTGCCTGATTATTTTCCTGCTTGTTTTCATCCTGAGCAATTACGTTTCACTTGGTTCTATTACAGCCGCACTTGCTTTTGCACTGCTGCTCTGGCTGGCTTTTCCCATACAAACATACGCGCTTCCCGTGTTCGGCTCGCTGCTTTCCGTAGTAGTGATCATTGCCCATCGCAAGAATATCGTTCGGATCATGGAAGGAACGGAAAGCAAAATGAACCTTTTTAAACGATAATCGTACAAGTATCGATTTTAATAAACTCAGTGTCAGGATTGAAGGTATTGCGGGTTTTACTGGTGTTTCTACTGCTGCTCTCTGTTCAGCCGGCTTCGTATTGCCAGGAGGCTGAGGCCGAATTGAAAACCACCGCCGATGCCTTGTTTGAAAAAGAACAATATACCGACGCTACTTCACTCTACCTGAGATTACTCGCACTGAATCCGAGATCGCACGATTATAACTTTCGCTACGGAACCTGCCTGCTCTATAATTCCTACAAAAAACAGGATGCCTTCAAATACCTGAATTACAGTGTTTCGGATCCGGGAACAGATGTCAGGGCGTATTATTTTCTCGGGAAAGCTTACCATTTGAACTACCAGTTCAACGAAGCGATTAAGAATTACGACCTCTATAAGCAGAAAGCGGGAGCGAAGATCAAACCTTCCCTGGAGCTCGACAGGCAGATCGAAATGTGCCAGAATGGAAAGCGATTGCTCACCACCATTACCGATCTCATTGTTCTTGAAAAAAGAGAGATCGAAATTTCTTCGTTCTTCGGGATCTATAACCTGAATAATATCGGTGGAGTGCTGCTTGTGGCCGCCGCTTACCAGAGCAAGATCGACAAGAAGAAAGGACATGTACCTCTGATCCATTTTCCGGCTAATTCGAATACGATCTATTATTCTTCCTACGGCGATGTGGATACGGGCCAGAAAGATCTCTACATGCGGAAAAAGCTTCCCGATGATACATGGAGCCTGCCGCAGCTTGTAATGGGGAACGTCAATACGAAATACGACGAAGATTTCCCCTACATGCATCCGGGCGGAGAGTACCTTTATTTCAGCTCGAAAGGCCATAACAGTATGGGAGGATACGATGTTTTCCGCTCGAAGCTGAACCCTGAGAACAATTCGTTCGGTCCGCCGGAGAACATGGACTTTGCTGTTTCATCGCCCGACGATGACCTGTTTTATGTGGTCGATTCGCTTGATCAGAACGCTTATTTTGCTTCCTCACGCCAGAGCTCGAACGGGAAAATGTATGTTTACAAGGTGCGCGTAGATCGTGTGCCGCTGCAACTGGCCGTAGTCAAAGGAAATTTCAACTCAACCGTCAATCCCGACATTAAAAAGCTTTCCATCCTGGTAACCGATTACGCTTCCGGTGAAAAGATCGGAACGTTTACGACCAATGAAAAAGGTTCTTACCTGGTCACGCTTCCGAAAGGCGGGAAATACAGCTATGAAATGAAGGTCGAAGGAAAGCCGGAAGTTCATAAATACGTGGTGAACATTCCTTTTTCGAAAGAATTCAGGCCGTTGAAGCAGAAAATTCTCGAAGAAAACGCCGAAGCTGGAAATGTTGTTCGCGTGATCGACCTCTTCAACGAAGAAGTAGACGACCCGGTAGGCGTGCTTGCCGAAGTGATCAAGCTGCGCTCGGAGCTCAATCCGAATGCCGATGAGTTCGACCTGAAACAGCTGGATGCCGGGAAAGAGAACGAAAAGATCCTGGCAGAGCTTGGCTTTGCGAATGCAGGTCCGCAGGATATTGTGGCACAATTCGAGAAGCTCGACAATAAGCAGCAGGAAAAAGTTCAGAATAACGAGAACCTGGTGAACGGAGCTTTGGCAAATGCGCTGAAAAATCTCGAAGAAGCTGAAAAGCTCCAGGAAAAAGCAAAAACGGCTGTTAATAAAGGCACCGGTGCGGAAACGAAGGAAGAGAAATTCCGGCAATTCCTGGAAGCACAGGAAGCGATGGATAAGGCTACCGGGCTGAAGAAAGAAGCAAAATACCTGCTTGCTTTTGCCGATAGTACGGCTAAGACAATTCCCGAAGAAAAAGAATTGCTTGCAAAGATAGAAGCTGCAACCAAAGAGATCAAAGTCGCCGTTGCCGATGAAAATACCGGGGATCTGAAAACGATCATTGAACGAAATTCGGAAGCCATTACGGCCATTTCTGCGGTGAAAGAGGCGAGTCCGGTGGATGCGCTGATCGCCGAAAAAACACAGATTAAAAAAGAGAAAGCTACCATTGAGTCTCAGAAAGCCAGTTTCGACAAAACGTCGGATCAATTGGAGCAGGAGCTCAAAACGCTTACAGAAAGACTTCCAACTGCTAAAAAGAAAGATCAGCCCGGAATTCAGAGTACGATCGATTCGAAAACCCAGGAACTGGGAATGGTCAACGAGGAAAATGAGCGATTAACAAAGAAACTGGCTGCTCTGGCGACTAAAGAAAATGCTGTCGACGATCGGATCGATTTTTTCCAGTCCGTTACAAGTGTGAACAGCTCAGAGAAAGTTGCTCCTGCTGAAGTTCAGCAGAAAATGGCCCAGGTCGATACCAAAAACACCAATACGCTGGCTTCGTATATCAACCAGCAGGTTACGGAAATGAAGAAAGATCCGCTGCTACTTGCTTCGACTGAGCCTGCGGTGGAAGAGCCTGTTTCTGTGCTGGAAGAAAAGCATGAAGCTGAATTAAAAACAAGAATTGAAAAAACAGGCCTTTCCCCGAAAGAAAAAGAAGAAATACTGCTCGAAGCTGATACTGATTTCGTGGAAGAGCTGAACACACAGCTGGAAGAAGTGAGCGAGTTGATCGAAGCAGATCCGACCGATCAGAAAGCCATCGACCGTAAAAAAGACCTGACTGCTTTAAAAGCAAAAACCGAAGAACAGGTAAAGGAACACAAAACGGCGATTGCTGCTTTGAATGAAAGCAGGGAACCGGCTGCATCGAGTCCGGAAGGCGAGCTGGCAATGCTTGAACCCGATTATGAAGAAGCTATTCGCTCGGCTGGCGGTTCAACCCCGAAAGCAGTACTGGAAGCTGAAAACGCCATCGACACAAAGTTGATCGCCAGGATCGATAACGAGCTTTCAGTTGTAAAAGCGGCGCTGGTAACAAATCCGGCCGATAAAAAAGCACAAAGTCGCCAGGAAGCTTTAACAACCCTGAAAGCTAAAACGGAAGATCGTATCGAAGAACGAACTACTGAAATTGCTGCTTTGACAACAGTTACGGAACCGGGAACAGCAACACCGGAAAGCGAATTATCTGCCCTTGATCCGAATTACGAAAATGCCATTTTATCCGCGACCGGCAACACTCCGGCAGCAACACTCGAAGCTAAAAATGAAGTAGATAATCGTTTGCTGGCTAAAATTGAAACAGCGTTCGATAACGTTGCAGCAGAGCTGGCTAAAAATCCATCCGATAAACAACTTCAGGGCAGGGCCGATGCATTGGCAGAGCTGAAATTGCAGGTGGAAACACGCATAGAAGACCGTGAAGAAGAGATCGCTAAGCTGAATACAACTCCTGAATCAACAGTGTTTACTCCTGAATCAGAATTGGCGAACCTGCTTCCCGATTACAGCGAAGAGATGGAGGCCGTGAGCACAAACGACCGGAAATCAGAGCTGGAAGCTAAAAATGAGATTGATAATCGTCTCATCACTGCGATCGATTCTGAACTGGAAGAAGTGGAAAGCCAGCTACTGCGCAATTCCGAAAATACACAAGCTCAGCAGCGAAAGCTGGCTTTGGACGAATTGAAAGAGACAACCATCCAGCAGGTAGAAGCGCGAACGAATGAGCTTACAGCGCTTGCTGATGAGGCTCCGGTGGAAACCGCTTTCGATGTGGTCGTAAAAACGCTTCGCCCGGATTATGAGTCGAATAAAAAAGCCATTGAAACTAAAACACAGCCAGGAACAGAGCGGGAAATTGCTTTGTTGAAAGAAGAAAAAGCTTTGCTCGCAGCCATCAATCAATCGATTGAAAAAACAGATGCCCAGGTTTTAAAAAATCCGGAAAATACAGGTCTCCAGGAAAAGCTCGACGAGCTGAGAGAAACGCAATCGATCCAGGAAGCATTGGTAAACGAGCGCGAATCAGACCTGGTGGCGATGGAACAAACGAAAATCGATTCGCAGGGACTACAAGCTAAAATTGCCCCGGCTTACCGTGAGCCGACGCTCGACAATCCTGAAAACCTATCCGAAGACGAAAAGAAATCGTTGGTATCGGCGGAAGAGAAATTGCAGGCTTCGCTGGAAAAACGCCAGGCTTCGAACAATAAACAGCTGAATAAAACATTCGACCCGAAAATAGCAGCTCAAAATAAAACGATTGCTTCCCTGCTGGAAGCTTCCGAAAGCCGCATCCAGGTCATCACGGTTCCCGCGGTTACCAATTCCGATGTGATGGCACTGATGGAAAATGATCTGGGCGACGATGCTGAGCTGCTTCTGAACAGTGATCCGGCTAGCATCGAACAGGCCAAGCGCATCATTACCGAGCTGAAGGAATATGAAAGCCAGCTGACAGAACAGCTGAATACACTGAAATCCGAAGATCCTTCCAATGACGAGGAAATCCGCCAGAAGGAAAGCCAGATCGCTTTTGTAAGAAAACGTACGGGAAAAGTTGTTGCCGATCTCGATGCCATGGAAAATTATACGGCGATCGACAATCCTGGTACTGACAAAACGCAGGAGCTGGCCCGACTTGAAGGCGAAGAAGCGGTCTTGAAACAAAAACTGGCTTCCGGTACACTTTCCTCCAAAGATGAGCGGGCAGCCGAAAAAGAGCTGAAAATCGTTCAGCAGAAGAAAGCAGAAGGAGAACAGATCGTGCTGAAAGAAAAAGTAGCCGGTTCACAAGCCGAATTGGTGAAAGCGCAGACAGAATTGAGCGGCAATGATCCTTCTCCGCTTACGGTAGCAATCGCCGCAAGAACGAAAGAACTGACAGCAGCACCGGTAAAGGGATCTTCGGCGGCAGAGCTGAAAAATCAGCTTCAGAAAGAACAGGAAGCTTTATCCCTGCTGAATGCGACCAATGGATTCGCCGAGACTGAAACCATTTACGAACAGCATGGAGTTGTTATCGAGACGATCCCGGCGCTGAATGAACGCAAACGCCGGTTTTCCATAGAGATCGGTCAGCTGGAAATGGAACTGGGCGAACTGGAGAACGATCCGGCGCAAACAGCTAAAGCTTCCACGTTGAAGCAGCAGCAAACAGCATTGAAAGCGGCTGTCGAACAAATAGACGAAATGATCGCTTCCCTTGAGAAAGAGCAGAAAGCAGAAAATCCGCTGAAAAAAGGACTGGAAATCCCGGTTACTTATGAAGATGAGGTAGCCATTGCTTCCACTGCCGGATATGCGAAAGTTGCCCGGGAAAATGAACAGGTAAAATCCACGCAGCGCCAGTTGACCGAGCTGCAGCGTGAAAAAGAAACGATCCGCAAAGCCATTGCTGCTTCAGAAACACCTGAAAAGAGAATCTCGCTTACAGAAGCGCTTGTTAGCCTGGAAGCAGAATCGAAAACGATAGAAAGCGAATTGAACAATCAGCAAGCCGCTCTCCAGGCTTCGATTGAAAATACACGCCAGGATCCGGATAAGGTAAAAAACCTGCTCGCCAGAGATGTAACACCGGTTGTTCCGGTTAATCTTGCCTCAACGGTAGCTCCCGAGCTGAAAACAGGATTTGAGATCGTTGCCAGTCCGGCGCTTACAAGAACTGAAAAAGCGATCCCGGTAGACATGAAATTGCCGTCGGGACTGGTTTACCGCGTACAGGTCGGCGCATTTGCACGTCCTATTCCCGAAGCATTGTTCAAGGAATTTACACCTGTTACAGGAGAGAGGCTGACCAATGGAATTACGCGTTACCTGGCAGGTTATTTCGGTAATCGCCAGCGTGTGCTGGAAGCGCAGAAAGACATTCGCGCCTTAGGCTATGCCGATGCGTTCGTAGTCGCTTACTGTGATGGTGAGCGAATCTCGCTGGCAGAAGCAAGAAGACTGGAAGATGCGGGCCTTTGTGTTCCGAAAAACCAGGATTCGCTGCTGATGGAAGTCGTAGAGAACAGGCTGGCAACTTTGTCACCCGATTCACTGGCCCGTTTGCGTCCGCCGGTGAAGAAATCCGATTACAACAAAGGCCCGGGAGCTGTTGTCGCGGAAGCAGTGGAAGACAGGCAGGGATTGTTCTTTACGGTCCAGGTCGGCGTTTACAACCGCCCGGCTACAGCAGAACAATTGCGCAATATTGATCCTTTGATCACAAAACGACTGGAGAACGGCCAGATCCGCTATTCTTCGGGGATTTTCCAATCGCCCGAATCTGCAAAGCCCAAACGATTAGAGGCTATTACCCGCGGAATTACAGACGCTTTTATCACGGCTTATTACAAAGGAGAGCGTATTCCGCTGGCAGATGCGCGAAAACTGCTGGAAGAAAACGGCCAGGCTATCCTGGAGCAAACGTTCATCACTGATGTCGCTTCAACGGCACTGGAAACAGCAAGAGCATACAGCGCTGCACAGCCGGTGAAAACCGATAAAGAACATCAGCCCGTGCAGATCGTATCGAAACAGGAATATGCAAGCTATCCAGCCGAAGAGCTGAGCCTTTACAATACCTACGGCAGTTTTTATTACGACGCAGCTGATAAGCATATCAAATCCATCACCTATGCATCGCCGGATGCTTTGCCGCAGCTAAATTATTTGCAGGAAAACGTTGATACTTTATTCCGTGAAAACGAAATAGGCCGTACCTTTGAACTTAAGTTACCTAAGATTGTAGCAGTATGGGACCATCCGGAAATGGAGGGTGCTTTTGCCGACTGGCTGCTCCGGTTAACAGTTCCTCACAAAGGAGAGCTCACAGCAGAAGGCTTTAGCCTGGTATTCGAGGAAGTACCTTCGGAAAACAGGGAAGTGCTGATGGAGGAGCTCAGAAGTTACGGAGCCGTTTCGGTAGCTGCAGTGGAGAACGGTTATTAGGACGTTAGGATTTCAGAGGTTAGGACTTCAGGATCTTAAGATGTTAGGGTAGCAGGAAATAAGATTTAAGAAAGGAAGAAATAAGATGGAAACATTAATTGAAACAGTACACGAAACAGTAGAAGTACTGACGGAACAAAAGGACCTGATCGTTTTCAATGATGATGTAAACACATTCGATCACGTTATAGAATCGCTCATTAAGGTTTGCAAGCACGAAGTGGAGCAGGCCGAGCAGTGTACGTGGATCATTCACTTCAATGGCAAGTGCCAAGTGAAAAGAGGAGAATATGAGAAACTCGAGCCACTTTGTACCGCTTTGCTGGACAGAGGAATAAGTGCCGAGATACAATAAATAGCATTTTTTATTTGCAGAAAAGAAAAAAGCCCCTATCTTTGCACCCGTCTACCGATAAGGCAGGCACACAAAAAATGGCTTTGTAGCTCAACTGAATAGAGCACCACATTACGGCTGTGGAGGTTTCAGGTTTGAATCCTGACAAGGTCACGAAAGGAACCCGGTTCATCTTTGATGAACCGGGTTTTTCATTTTGGTTGTGGCAAAAAGCTATGCTTTTGTAAGCAACTGAAATGAAAAACGTATCAGCGCATATTTCGGATCAAGACCAAATTCTGGGGACTAAGCATAAATTTGCTCAAGATCCATCTATAATGTATCCAATGGACTTTGAATGTTAGAAAGCATCCTATTGGAAACTTTCGCATAAATTTCGGTCGTCTTGGAAATGCCGTTATGGTTTAATAATTGGAAATTTGGAAAAGTAAAAGACATAACAGTGAAGAAATTACCGTCCTATTAAGTATTGCGAAATCGGGAAAGAAAAGAAATATTTCATTAACAATCAGGTAGTAAATTTCAACTACCGCCAACACAGGCTATAATAAATTGCTGCCTCTTAGGTAAATAGAACCACTTTTTTTCATAACTTCTAATCCGGTAACAGAGAAGACTCAGCTTCGTAAGCCGCAACTTATCATAGCCTGGAAACGTTATAGGTAAGCCAC
>Ga0247810_10000275_pt1 | contig 71951 bp, 60 predicted proteins | sample UWRJL119311C1_FD_179918 | JGI IMG/M metagenome (GOLD analysis project Ga0247810, IMG submission 179918) | Plant litter microbial communities from Arlington Agricultural Research Station in Wisconsin, United States - UWRJ-L119-311C-1 | ecosystem: Environmental > Terrestrial > Plant litter >...
CCAAATCCCAAAAAAAAAAAACAGAAAAGCGTGTGGTTTGTTCACGAAAAGACCAAGACCACTTTCACGTTCACACGTTGACGGACTCGCCGGAGCTTCCAGACGTGGAGTTCTTCTCCCGCGGCGCGGCTTTGGAGGTGGGTTTTGCTTGGACCATGGGCTTGAAGAAGAAGGCGGGGTGGCAGACGGTTAGGGCGAGGGTTGCGATGCAGCACATTCTGTGAGGGGAAGGTTAGCGTGTGTTAGGTAAGGGCAGAGAGATGAAAGTGGGAAATGAAGAAGAGGGAAGAAAGAAGGAATAACAGGCTCAGAAAGCACGGGTGATCACTTACACTCCATCCAGGACGATATATCCAACCTCGTCTCTCATAATCTCGTTCGCCCAACCACCAGCCAGCTCGGCGATACGGTAGACGCATCTGATAAAGATGACCAGCGACGCGACGAACATGCCCACGGCGAAGATCTTGAGATGGCGACCCTGGATGAGCGCAGAGGCTTCCGGGCTCAGGGATGCCTTATTGCGTCGCAGCTTGATCAGGTACATGGCGATGAGGCCGTAGAGGACTACGAAGGTTACGACTTGGAACACGATACCGGCAAGCATGATGTTGCCGCCCATGTCGGTGACCTTGGTCGTGTTGGCGGACGAGGCGACGCCGCCCCCGATGGCCTGGAGCAAGAGGGAGAAAATGTCGCAGGCGATGAAGATGTACGGGTAGAGCTTGGGCTTGATCATGGAGTACTGGGGCCCGACGGCGCGGATCAGGTGCTTGAGCGTGAGGTACAGCGCAGCGGCGAGGAACGACTGGGTGGGTTGCATGTTAGCTGGCTGAGAGCAGAGGCGATGGAAAGGTGATGGCTATTTTGTCCCCGCGGGTATCACTTACGGGAGAAAAGATCAAAGTGCAGATCTGCATCTGGAAGCCGACGGAGTCCCATGGGTTTCCGTGCATGATCAGCCGGCCGACATATCCAACCGTCTCGCCAGCAGCCCCGAGAAGCACCAGCGTACCATAGAACCAGGATTTGTAGCGAATGGTGAGAAACAAGTTGACGAGCGTGAACACCCCGAAGTAGGCACAGAAGAATGCGTTCACCCCCAGCCCGGGAGCGTACCCATAGATTGTCTGTTCGACAGGACACTCAGGTGTGAGTTCTACACACGCATCGAAGGCTTGTTTACCATCTTCCGACATGTTTGGATCTGCTTGGAAAGTCGGGCGAGCTCTGGGAATATATGTACACCAGGTGTTTTTAATTATTATTGAGTAGCAAAAGAAGAATAGCAGCAGCAAAGTTATATAATGATGAGAGCAACTGGTTTCAATATCTGGATTTGGTGAAGCGGTGATTCTCTGCGACGTACAAAAAGACAAGCAACCATTCTTGAGATATCAGAGGAATGCGGTCCCTATATATCATCTCATGTCCTGTCCCAATCCCCCCGACTAAGCTACCCATGCCCACGGTCAGCCAAACCTTCGCACGTATGCCACGGGGGCTAGAAGGGCGCAGCCCGCACTCGCTTCCCGCCCATCTCGGTCTTCTCGAAGCGGCCATTAGTTGAAACCTAAGAATGAAAACCCTCGAAAAGCGACAGCAATAAGGCGTAGCGGTTGTTCGCACTCGCTTAGCAGCCACGCATGGAACGCGCTAAGCCTGAAGCGGGCAGCAGGATGTCTGGTTTAACATTGATGACGCGTGGATATTATATGGGGCCACGAGCCTGCGGGGGTCCTCATTGGCTGCGTCGTTTGACAGCGAGGAGGATGCACGGCCAAGCTTTTTTCTCGCTTCCAATCTCACGGGCGTATGTATGCGTCCTGCGTGCTTGGCTCGGGCTGATTTCACCGGTTTATCTGGACTCTCTCCAATCAGCGCGAGCGCCTTCGTATAGCGAGAGAGAGAAAGAGATATATCAACCAGACAAGAAGGGTTGTGAAACGGGTCTGAGGAAAAGTCATCATAGTGAATAGTTATCTGGCAGCCTGATTTCGTGGTCCTCGAGAGGCTGCAGGTTGAGCTTCAACGACCCTATAGTAACGAGATGGGAGACACGCACGATTACAAGTCTTGATCTCGTTTTGACTCATACAGCTATTCGAGTATGTAAAATTAGATTCTACACGGTAAGATCTAGTGCCAGACCAAGAGCATTGGGGGCTAGGAATGAGCCAAAATGGTGTATTGCGGCGCGTCTTCTTACTTGTGCTATGCGGGTGAGCTGCTCGAGAACTGTCTTGTCACATCAGCCTCAATCGCGATTACGCAAACCCCGTACGCACGTAACACCAAACAACAGAAAAGGAATTCTTTTGACAGCAAGTGGCTATGAAATAAAGCTATGCTACTTCTGATAGATGTTGTGCCGCATGGGAATCCCTCCTAAAACTCCAGTATGAGAGTCAAGTCAATTGCTACGGCCGTAAGTATCAATAGCTTGCAACTTCACTAGACATATAGAGAAAAACTTCAGTATACCATACATTGCAATTGCCAATCTTATTTTTCTAGAAGAAATCTCTAGTTTATGGATAGGTCTAGTCTAACGCTATTGATCCGAATGCTCAACGCGATTTCGCATACTTGAACTTGGACAAGAACGGATCTCGCTAACTCAGTAACAATATATTGATTACAATTATGTTGAAGTTCGAAAGTTATACCAAAGGTATGCTTGAAGGCCACTGGCTTCAACAAACACCACCAAGAAGAAGCCCTTTATAAACTGTGTTTATTCTTCTACATTGTCATTCCAAAATCTACATATCTTGACTCGGCAATAATTAGTCATTCCGCCTTTGGCCACGAATTTTCATCGTGATGAGCTCCTTTCTTTCCATCTCTGGATATCGGTGTTCATGGTGCCCTTTTAGACACAAAGGTTGAGGATTGCTAAAAGTTACATTCCAGCCACGTCGAAGTTCATGATATAGACTTCGCGTGAAGATATCTAACCCTAGGAGCACATATTTTGTAGATATAACGGCCACAACGCCACATGAGTGGACGTTCCCCGACAACATCTCATCCACGTCCGAACCGTCGATCGAAAAGCTTCAAAACCCCCATCACACTCGCAGCCTCGACCTCCAAAGGAGCTCGACCTACTACTGGATGAGGTGGAGCAGCGTGAAGACGACCGAGCCAGGTATTCAACTCATCAGTTGCTTGGTCGAAGTTCTTGTGTGTTGAGAGCGTTTTGTAAGTATCTGCACACGACAAGCTAGGAGGTGGTGCGGTAGGGGCCGCGCTGGGAAGAGTCTTGCAACAACCACCACCGCCGGCATTGCCACCGCAGCAACCGCCGTCGGCTGGTGCGGTTCCAGCAGCACGCATGGCGGCGAGAGAGCGACAGAACAAGCCTGACTTGGGGTCGCTCTGGCACTGCTGACAGGTTCCAGGTCCGTTGGCGCAAGAGTTTCCTGATGCAGCAGCAGCGACTGGCCGGTGCATCTGAATTGGGTGCATAGATGGTAGCTTTACAGTGCCCTCAACGTCAGTATCCGATGGAGGAGGAGTGACCCCAGTCAGTAAAGGTGCAAGACGATTCTCTTCCTCCATAGCAGCTTCAGCAGCACACATACAGTAGGCACCTTCTGTGCAAAATCCACATGACTCATTAGGACGTCTTGCGTTGATTTGTTCTTGGGTGGGACGGTTCACGACGACATTCTTCGTTGAGAATTGTGCAGTAAAATCAACTTCGAGAGGGGTGAGTGGATCAGAGTGGCGTTGACGCTTCTCTGCTTGCTCAATTGCTGGGGAGCGAGCTCTCTTGAGGTCCACAGCCATACTTTCGTTAGCAGATTTGATGGTCTCCTCCAAGCAATCACAACGAGTTCCAGCACTACAATTGCCACAACCAGACGTGACTATTGCCAAGGCTTCCTCGCACACACATTTGCCTGATTCAGCAGTACAATTCCCACAGTCGATGGGAGGATCTTCAATCTCCGGTGTGTAGACAGCATATTGCTGGACTGGTGGCTTGGCCGATCGACGAACACGGCGTGGCGGTAGAGGTACAGCATCTGTTCCCGTAGTTTGAGCACCGTTGCGAAGATATGCCAACTCTGCTTGCGCCGTTTCTTTCTCAGACCTCTCGTATTCAACAATCCGATCTAGGGTGTCACAACGAAGCTTCCATGACTGTAATTCTCCATTGAAACGTTGTACATCTGCCTCCAAACGCAATATCTTCTCCTTCATGTCCGCCTCTCTTTTCTGTGTCTCTTCCTTTGTCTCTTCCAGTTGCTCTTCTAGCTCTCCAACCCGAGCTGCACGCCGCTCTCTAAATGCACGTTGCGCAGCTCGGTTCTGTGCCTTTCTTTTCGTTGGTGGTGTATCTGTTGCCGGCTTCCGACCAGGTTTTGGACGTGGTGGGATGATCCATTCCTTTCTCGTCATAATTGGAGGAGCACCCTGTGCCAGAGCTGGGGAGATGGCAGAGATATTTGGAGTCATTTGCATAGCTTTCTTAGCCAGATATTGAGGGGCTGAAGGGTGCGGAGCCAGAGCACTGGGTGAGCCAGCGGACGACGGCGTTGACACAGCAGGTGACGCCATGGTGCGAGCACACTACTTAAATTACAATTGATTTCTAACAAGGCAAAGAACCCGATAGCTACCCTCAAACAATAATGAGAGTAGGGCAACTCTGGCTGTTGAAAATTAAGATTTGTTGACCAGGTGGAAAGCTGAGCTGATGTTCGGAGGGGAAGAGAAAGGATCGATCAGATTAGATTATCAGATCCGACTAGGGCAAACCACTCATCTCCACCCACTGCCGAAAACCGGCTGTGCCAAGTGATGTTCTCGCCCGAGTACACACACACTTGCCGTGGAAAATCCGAGGTTTTGGCAGATTGTCATGTATCTTTATCACCGAATATACCTCGTGGCTGAATCATTTCCGTTTCCGAATACTAGTTGGGCGCGGGAAAGTATTTCTTTTTGCTGTATTGAACATCACGTTGAAATCCCACGTTGGGGTTTCTGGTAGCCGAAACGCACTTTGATTGGGTACCAAAACGAGTCTAGTGTCAGCATATAAGCAAGTAGTTACAGTAGAGCCCCAACACGCAACCTGCTCGCGATTAAACCCGACAAAATCGAACCACCTGAGCACACGTGATATCAGTCAATGTGCAGGTAGGGCGCTTCCAGAGAAGAACCAGCTAGTTAGATCTATCTGGAGTTGCCAGGTTGAGCTTTAGAATGAGCAAATTCTACTTCGGAGGAGACTCTGGAAACATCTCCTCAGACGACGAAGACAACCTCCCATATCCAGAGGCTCTTCCCAGGAGTGACTTCCTCGCACCCACCTTCGACGCCTCAACCTATCTCTCCACGCTCTCAGATCGTCATCAAACCCTGGAAGACTTACGTGGAGATCTCAGAGAGCGGTCACAGGCATTATCCAAAGAGCTCTTGGACCTTGTAAATGAAAATTATGAACAGTTCCTAAGTCTCGGAAGTGATCTGAAGGGTGGTGAAGAAAAGGTCGAGGATGTGATTGTGGGATTGTTGGGGTTCAAGAGGGGTGTGGAAGGTGTGAGGGCGACTGTTAGGGAGAGGAAGGTGGAAGCCGATGGGCTGTTGGATGAGAAAAAGGGAGTGAGTAAGGAGATTGCACTGGGAAGGAAACTGTTAGAAATCGATGCAAGGCTGGAAGAGCTGGAGGACAAGTTGATGGTTGCGTCACTTGGTCGAAATACGACTGAGAACGGAGAGTCATGGAGTGATAGTGAAGAAGATGAGGACGATGATGATGACGAGGAGTTGGCTGACGGGGGAACCAGCACGAGCAAGCTTCAAAGACTTGTGATTGACTGTCGTCGAGTTGAGTTCCTGACTGCTAGTGCTGGAAAGGACCATCCATTCATAATAGCTCAGCAGTCACGTATGCTACGGATCAGGAACACTATTTTACTTGACTTGAGCACTGCGCTCAAACAAGCTGCTTCAATGGGAGAAAGTGGCAAACCACGGGTGATGAAGATTCTAAGCATTTACCGGGATTTGGATGCCGGGTCAGATGCCGTGAAAGTTTTGCGAAATTTGAAGGCACGGTAGCTCATATCATTTGGAGCATAGCGATGGAGTTAAGGCATATATATACCACGGTATTCAAAATATTGGGTCTGATAGGTTAAGAAATGAAAATCAATTACGGAATACAATATTCTATAGAACTACCAGAATGTGTAGTTCGGGATTTGGGGATATATGTAGTTCCAATATTACAGCTATAAATTCTTAGGAGAAATCCTCTCGTTTCAAGTCGGTTAGGTTTGGTATAATGGGGGCTCATATTCCTCTATGGTACATATTATATCTACACATTGTACACTTTTATGTCGACAAATCTCGCGGCGTGATTTTTGAGTCCGGATCTATGAACGTTCCGTTCAGTGGGAGACCCGGTCCATTCGTAGAGCTTAGCACAACCTCTGCCATCTCCTTGTTGATCTTGTCACTCAGTTGCCCTATGTCCTTTTTCACAGAATCGATCAACACTTTAATGTTGCGCTGCATCTCCTCTGGCGTGAATCCCAGTTGGCCAATTGCCATCCTTATAACGCCCAAACGCTCTCTGTATTCTGCACCTCCCACCAAATCTTTCATAACAACACTGGGATCCTTCACAACTGTGCCCATTTTTGTACTAGGCATCATTCCTCGAGGTCCAAGAAACCTGCCCATTCCAGCCTTGTTCATCTTCGCGAGTGAGTCGGTTTGGCAGAGGCATCGGTCGAACTCAATGCGTCCATCCTTCACAGCTTCAAACACTTCCTCTTCTCCTACAACAACAGCTCCTGCCTTTCGTGCATCTTCTGCATATTTGGAGTCGGGTGGACAAATAACACATATGCGGACGTCAGTGCTGACTGGATGAGGGAGTCGTAACCGATTGCGTATCACAGGGCCGTTCTTCTGGGACTTCAGCTTAATAGCTAGGTCGTACTTGACGGAGGTTGGCTTTTGGCCGACTTCAAATCCTCGGATGTACCTGCTTGCCATTAGATATTGTGCAATGTTGGGGAGACCGTGACCGCGTACCGCATAGCATCACAAAGAGAGAACTGCTCGGAATCCTTCATATCATATTGGAGGTATGTCGTCCTTCCCTTCTTCTTTTTCTTCTCGACAACCCCCTTAGTCTTATTCTTCTGCGGATTGCCAGAGGGCTTCTTTTCTTTAGCCTTGGTAACACATCGAACTTGTATTTTTGGGGCCAAGAATCTCGCAGGTAGGGAGTATGCTGACTGTCTCCCTGACGAGAGACTTAGCCTGCTCATCCGAGCAAGGCATGGCGAGAGATTGGTCATGTTAACACTGATATTTAGAACTTTGTCGTCGCTCATACAGAAAGCTGAGCTGGTATTGGAATTAATGTCTTGGCATGCCAAGTCGGATTAATTATATTCCCCTCCGGCACATTTGAGTCAACAACCCCTCCATGATAAAATACATCCCACATTGCGACTCACTCGCTTCTACTTCAGAAACCAAATCAAGCAGAATGAAGAGCCAGGACCTGTCGCAGCTTGCGGCAAAACTTGCAGCCCCTGATTTCAAGGCCATCGAGCCCCATCTGCTTACTTTAGACAAGCATCTTACTCTACGAACTTTCATCGAGGGGTACTCACTGAGTGAGTTAGACTCGAAAGTATGGGTAACCATACGGTCGAATAAAGTAGCAAATGCGTTTTTGAAAAGAGGAAGCCTTACCAATGTTGGAAGATGGTTCACATATATTGAGCAATCCCATCCAGAGATTCAGAAGGAGATTAAACTAAAGGAGGATGCCGGAAAGGCAAAGATAGCTGCCGGAAGCAAGGCTGGTGCTAGTTACAACATGGCATTGCAAGACACGGAGAAGGGGGTTGTTACTAGATTTCCTCCAGAGCCTTCGTACGTCGCTGGAGATTAGCTCGTAGAGCTCAACTGTTCCCCTTCATCGACTAACTAATCATAGTGGATACTTGCATATTGGACACGCCAAAGCCGCACTTCTGAACGATTACTTTGCGCATGAGCTCTACAAAGGCACATTGCTCCTTCGATTCGATGACACCAACCCCAGCAAAGAGAAGCAGGAGTTTGAGGATTCTATCATCGAAGATTTGAAGCTTATGGGAATCACTCCAGATAAGACGAGCTACACGAGCGACTACCTACAGGAGCTCTACGAGTATTGTGTTCGCATGATAAAAGAAGGCCATGCTTATGCAGATGACACGGACCAGGAGACCATGCGAGACGAGAGAATGAAGAAACTCCCAAGCAGACACAGAGACAAGAGTGTCGAGGAGAATCTTGCCATTTTCGAGGAGATGAAGGCAGGCTCTAAAGTTGGACATGAGAATTGCATTCGTGCCAAAATATCCTTTGATAGTCCCAACGGAGCAATGCGTGACCCTGTTATCTATCGATGTAATACCGAGACGCCTCATCACAGAACTGGAACGACTTGGAAGATGTATCCAACATACGATTTTGCTTGCCCTATTGTCGACTCTATGGAGGACGTAACTCATGCGCTGAGAACAACGGAATATGCCGATCGTAACCCTCAATACCAATGGTTCTTAGACACGCTTAAGCTACGCCAAGTCCATGTCTGGGATTTTGCACGTATGAATTTTGTCCGTACTTTCCTCTCCAAACGTAAACTCACCAAGCTGGTTGATGCTGGTAAAGTGTGGGGATGGGACGACCCTCGGATGCCTACCATTCGTGGTGTTCGGAGACGAGGTATGCAAATTCCAGCACTACGCGACTTTATCCTAAAACAGGGCCCAAGTAGAAATATTGTGGTCATGGACTGGACAAACTTCTGGGCTTCTAATAAAACTGTTATCGATCCCGTCGCACCACGTCATACTTCGGTTGAGACGGATACTTGCGTCAAGGCGATCATCACCAACGGTCCAGCTGTACCAGAGACCAAAGATATGCCAAAGCATCCCAAAAACCCAGCCGTAGGAACCAAGAAGGTTGCATTTAGCAAAAGCATTCTCCTAGACCAGGAGGACGTGAAGCTCATGAAAGTAGGTGAGGAGATCACACTTATGAAATGGGGAAATGCGTTTGTCAGAAAGATCAATGGCTCGGGTCCCATCACTGATATCGAGCTTGAACTATATCTCGAAGGCGACGTGAAAAAGACAGAGAAAAAGGTTACATGGCTATCGACCGAGGGACAAACACTTGTAAAAGCAGAGTGCTGGGAGTTTGAATATTTGATCACCAAGGACAAGCTAGAGGAAACGGATGACTGGGAGAATTTCCTAACACCGGAGTCAGCTCACAAGACAGATGTATTATGTGACGAGAACGTCGCAGATCTGAAAGTTGATGATATTATTCAATTCGAGCGTAAGGGCTATTATAGAGTCGACAAACCAGCATCAGACGGAAAGCCTGCAGTTCTGTTTGGCATTCCAACTGGAAAAGCGAAATCAGGTCTATGAAGATTTTGTCTTGCGAAGAATATAGTAGAGCCTCCTGATGAAATACGCAGGTATCAGAAATAAAAAATGGTATCCCGGAGTCTCAAGCGAATTGTTAACATTTTCTTGAATAAGGTTTGCGGTGATCACGCATGCGTCTTGGTGAAAATCTGGAACTATTTAGTATGCACGTTTATATTGTTCATCACGATACTGGGTAGGGTACTGTAATACTTGTTGTCGATATGCCGTCACTAATTATAACTTGGCCCTATGACGGTTCCCCGCATGCTATATCGAGGATATGGTATGACATTGGTTGCCACACCACGAATAAAGTCACGCATAACATATGACCTGAATTCTCGTATTCGAAAGAATGCAAAGCAACACAGATATTGTGAGATTGATTTTTTTACCAGCTGAACCCCGTATTCGGTAGAAGGACCATTTTATCTTATTATTCGCTGTGGTAAGGGTACAGCTAGTCGGCTAATTGGCTGGTGCTGTGACCTCCTTCCATGGGATGAGGCAGCAACCAACTTGTCCTTGAAATATAAAGCCCGCCTTCCTTCATGAGATTTCAAAGTAGATACAACTTAATCTTAATATAAACCAAACAGTCGTTCCATCACGCTTAACACCCCAATACGTCTCATAATGTATTTCTCGGCACTTTTCCTCGCTGTAGCAACCGCTACGCTTGCATTCGCTCAAAGTTCTTCTATCCAAGTCCCTGTTGCTTGGGGAATTTCCGATCTTCAAATCTACAACATCAGACACGGCAGCGGTGGAACGTATGAATATGTTCCTCCCGATACTCAAACATCAGTTTAACATTCTATACAGGTGGCAATTCAATATCATAGACAGGCCGACAAAGGCACCTCAAGGCTTTAACACAACATGCAATTACTACAGTGGCGGCGCCTATTATTTCGCAGTAGATGGAGCTCCGTTCAACCAGCCCTGTGCCGATCCAAGTGTGACATTCAGTCTATATCCTAACGGAGATTCTTTTACTTTCAACGTCACACATCTTTGGGGAAATTGTGGAACGTAAGTCACCTTTTTGCTTCCATTTACACACCACTGCACTCTTCACAAGAACTTAGAAGAAGTGTTAGAAGAAGTGTGGCTAACGAGGGGAACAGTGCTCAAGCTCCTGTACCTTGTAATGACAATGGCACGTGGGCTTTCAGTAGAGATGATGTCAGTGGCCAACAAAGGGACCCTGAAAACAACTTTGGCCAATATGGAGGGTTTTCTAGAAGGTATAGTTGAATTCCAATTCAATTTCTTCCTTGTACAAAGGGTGTTGCTAACTTTAACAGCTGGATCTTGATGTATCCAAATCGAGCAGTACCAAGCACGAGGTGTATGTTCTGTTAATGACGATACATTAGTTGATTGTCTTACAAGAATTACATAATGAGGAAGCTAGAGCTCTATGCTAGTGTTACGGAGTAGATTGTTCAGTGGGTTTATGGGTACTAGAAACTGCGTCGTGGGTTCAAAGTATATGGGGTGTGGGAAATTAGAGATTCTGCATTAGTCAATTTCAAAACACGATCTTTAATTTCAATTTCCTTCTGCTTTCGACAGATGATAAGTGCGATGATATTACTCTCATTTGCTATATATGTGTCATATATTCTATGAATAGATTGAAACAATCAGTCATCAGCCATGTGTTCATCAAGCCGTTGCCAGCGTTACCAAAGAAATCTCCAAATCAACATGATTCAATAAGAGGTTGGCCATTAGCTGCAAACTAGTTGACAGCTGGGTTGAGAAGCATTGCGGTTTGCAGCCGCTATTGTTGATTATACACCAATTCCGAAGTTCGTACAATGTAATTGAGATTATCCTTGTATATGAGGTTTGTTTTCACCATACCAATACTTCCTTGAGCACTTGAACACAAGTGATTAACCGTAAAATATAGACTTGCGGCGAGGTCGAAGTTTAGATATGAATTCCAGATTCGGAGCCGCTCTAAGTGAAGTCTTTATTCCAGCATCCTTGACCATGTCATCAAACTGCTCAAGATCCCACCGCAAATCCAATTCAATAACATCTTCATCGCGCACGTAAGTCGAAACAAGAACATGCGGCGCCGTCCACGAGCTACTAAAATCTACGAGCTTTCCACCTAGGTAGTTGTCTGCACGTACATCTCGCACATAGACGTACATATTCCGCAGATCCATAAGGTCTTTTAACATTTGCTTTATCATCTTTCCTGTGAATGGCGTGCTATCGGTCACTAGTTCTTTGACAATTGCACGAAATGGCTTCCTTTTTGTAACTGGGAGACTATACTCTTCGTCGGGCCTTTGCCAATCATCGATTTTGAACTCTTTGGCCAGTTGCAACTCGTAAGTTGCGGGAAGACTTATGTGACCGTGACAAAAGGCGGCAACTTTGCCATTGCGCTTCTTGTTGATGATAGCACCATATGCACGGCACTCGGCGTAAAATGGATCCATTTGAAGAATGAGCTTGTCCCGGGGGACCTCATCGAGGTGATCGAATGTCGAGAGCTCTTCGTCCGCATCGAAAAAGCGGAACTACTCTCATGTGAGCTTCCCCCTAGTATAAATGGTGAAGCCTACAATTTTCAAAGCGTATTTTTTCCGCGCAATGATAACCTCAAATACATGACTGTGTCTGCCGGGGCTTCTGCCACTTAAAAGAGCTTTGAATCGGATATGATATTTCTGGTTAGGAAAAGGCATCAATTGAGGGCCAACCAAACGCGGCAAGGACACTTTGCTATCGTCGTTTAGCGGCATGAGGCAACGTCTTCCCGGTAAGCAATAGAATAATTAGAATGAGAGTCAATCTAAGAAAGGAATCAATTCAATTCATTCCATCGGGGTAGATGATGCCATCTGTTGGTTTTGTTGTTTAACCATCACAGTTGGCATACCCCGCACTGGAATGCACATGTTCTTAACGTGGAATACTTCCTAGAAGAAGACCGCGGCTAGTCAAACTTGTATTGCAACCTAATAGTAGTTATATTAAGCAGCTAGCCAACCCCCAAACCTCAAATGGTTACAACTGGCTGGGATATGCCCCAGATATGGCCCGTCCCGGGCTTTATCTTGGAATTTGATTTGCAAGCCTTATGGCCCCCTCGAGCTGGATCAGCTGTCTAAAATAGTTACACTAGCCAGAGACGCTTGATTCTCTTACTCGCTTGAGTAATTCCGTCAGTATGCACGAATGCACATTCAGGCAAGGAGAGGGATGGCACAGGGTTGGAAGCAGTCGAAACAAAATAGACATTGGTAGAGAGAAATATTACATATCCATGGCGCATGGAAGGCCCTGCGCTTGAATATCCTAAATAGAATTTCCATAACTTCTCATTCGAGAAGACTCCGTGTTGGATGGGGGCTGACCGGTGCATCCCTCACGAATGAGCCGTTGAGTTGCTACACCCTTTCAAATGTCATTGCAACATAACAGCCGGCCTTGTCTGCGGCCATAAGAACAGCTGGTGTTGATAAATAGCAGCTTGATTGAATGCAGCACACTACAGTGTACCAATATAGAGTTAGACGCCAATCGAAGCCAGTGAAGAATCCCGACAGTTTGGTAAGCTGATGGACTGGGAATATTACTGGAAGTATCTGCATATATGGCCTGTAGAAAAAACTTGTCGCAGTGAGTCAGAAGTTGGGCTGCGTCTAACCAAGTTCCAGGAGTACTGCAAGGCTAGAAATGTATAAAGCAAAGGCTTTTAAGGGGAAAAAAAGGACATAAATGGGCCTCCAAGAAATTCAAGATCAATAATGGCTTCCACACACACAACTCTCTTAGAGTACCTTATCACCCCCAATCCTCAAATAAACAGTGAAAACTCATGGAAAGGCTCAAATACTAAGTCAACGGGCTCCATGTGGTTGTCGTACTCGGAATTGAATGTCTGGGAGGAGTTCAACTTCAACAGCCTCAACGAGCTATACAAGGATACTTTGCAACAGCTCTTCAACACGGACGATCTTCCTAGCTTCAATCAGAAGCTACCATATCACATCACTGAGATCCGTAGCGAAAACACCCTGAATTCGCTTTTGATTCGATGGAATAATGCCGTAGTCTCTGCAGCATTAGCCGCCTCACAAAGCCGATCTTTGAATAAACGTAAATCCCCAAGCCCAAGAGAAGAGATATTTATGGCTTGTGGGTGTCAAGCTACGATTCTTCCCAGGCAAGACTTGAAGCTCAACAAGAAATTGCCTGATTGGGCTGGGATAATGAAAGGAAACACCCACAAGTTACCCGAAAAGAATAGGATTGTACATGCTAATCTTCTCCCTGGAGATACCAAACTGAGCACAAAATGGAACAGCAAAAGCATTGAAAAGAACAAAATCAATTCGGAAAATAAGGCGCCAATTAACCAGCTACTGACGTACTGCGTCATCGCCAAGGTTCGTTACGGGTATATAATCACTCAAGAAGAGCTTGTTGTTTTTCGTGTATCAGAAACACACAGAAGCGGGACTCCTGCGCCGCCCAAATCAAAACTTGGCCCCCAAGATGTACAGATTGGCAAAAGTGAATATAAACATACTATGGAATACAAAGCCATACCCTGGAAACCGGACGGTGGACCACGATCTGATGGTCTTACTGTGAATCTAGCTCTCTGGGGGCTGCATATGTTGGCAGCTCAGGAGAGATCTCTCTTGGCGGTATATTCGAAATTGGTAGTGGAAAAACAAGACAGTATATTTTCGTCTTTCGCCACTAGAGCCAGCAAATTGGACGACTCTGGATCTGATATAGACCTACCAGTCAGTCAACTTTCATCCTTCAATAGTAAGCGCAGGCGAGAGGATGATGATCATTCAGAGGATGATGTAGTGCCCGAAAGGGCTGACAAAAGAGCGGGTAAAAGGGCAGGTAGAAGGAAGAGAGGCCTTAAGCTGCAAGATGTTTCTATGTCATTTGGTTCGCAGGCTTCCATTTAGTAGTAGGGTCGCGAATGTTGTATTTGGGTGTTCCTCTTCACCAAAATTGCTATGGTTATTGCTTCCTACCAAACTCACCGTAGTGAACGAAAGCGGAGAATGTCTTCCGATGCTTTAGACAGTCAAGAGCAGAAAAATAAAACTTTTGCACGCATGTTGGAAAACATTATGATCTGGCAAGGTGCATAGGTGATTTTGTGGGAAGATTGATACAGTGTTGGAACTGGCAATACCGTATTCCTCAGTGGACTAGAGATGGAGAAACGTACCTTAGTATACGAACATGATGTGCAGTGATCAATTGTTCGGTAATCAATCTAATGTAAATGCATAGCTGATGGTGATGGATGACAGTTCCCCGGATGAAACATCTACCTAGTAATGGAAAGACAATTGGGAGCGTCCAATGAAAACGGGACCATGATGCAGTCCGAATAGTGTCAAGACTGTTAAGGTAAATTTCCCCGCTAACGATCACTTTCTATTCAAATATCATAGTTTCCCTGGTTTGAAGAGAGTTGAAAGCTGGTATATTTCAAGTTGAATACCCAAATCTTGGTAGGATGCTACTGGTTAAAGAATTCTGTTTCGTCTGACTTAAACGTGAGATGTGCCAGTTATCTATGCCTTCCAACAAAGGAAACCGAAAATAAAAGGTTCATGCAGCATAAGATTCCTAGGAGATTGCGATGCAAGAAAGATTTGGAGGTAAATATTGCAGAATGAGCTTTGATGCACAGTCGTCCAAGTCGTGCACGGGCGGGTTTTACTGCTTTGCTTCCTAAGGCAAAATGTCACATGATAGTGTCTGCCTAAATCGGCCCCTTAGCTTGAGAATTCGTGTTACTTTCTTAAATACAGTCTATAGCACGAATATTACCGCTTGCTTAAGATGTAAGTTGGTGATTTCAACTTGATGTTGTCGCGCTTGGGCTTAATATGCCATAGGGCATCTTACTATTTTTAAACTTTAATATGTTATTTCACGACTGTACCCTTTTGTGATTGTTATCAGAAGCGTAAACGCGACCACTGCTACTGAGCAAAACTAGTTCATCATTAATTCATTTACTTACCTTGATCTGAAATACAATTAACAAGTTGAAGTAAAACAGCGTTGACTGGGCGAACTTTTAATATTGCTGGATCGTTGGTATTGGTACGCCGTCACCATCACACTTGTCAACGAGGTATTGCTTACTTAGTGGATCAATCAGCTAATTTGTAAAAGAAATTTTCTCATCCCAAAGAAATCGGTTGTTAGGGATGGACTAGCTTTTAATATTGATAGAATTTCTAACGTTGAGAAATATTCGAGTGGAGGATCAAGCTTAAGCGAGTGGCAAATCCAGGAGTTCGCGAAACCTTTTCGAGTAAGAATATTTAAGCGAGGAGTATAAATATTTCTGGGATATTTCTGTTGTCATGAATCGAGCTTAATTTAGGCATGTTTTTGTTGGTACATAGACACAATTTTCAGGTTTCTTAGAGTTAGACTCGTGATGCCAGCTGTGACTGTGTTTTGTGATAGGCAATCCACAGTTTAACTCTTGTAAGGGCTTAATATAAGATTAATCTTCAACATGGCTCTGATATCCCTCCATGCAATCATGAATCTAGATGAAGGGGGCCCAGAATTGACAATCATGTTCACAAGATAAACTTGAGAATCAAGACTCATTTCTCAAAACTTGACATACAGAGAACTTAAGCCACACTATTCCTCAATGATATGTATTCTTGTTTAAATGTAAGGGAGCTAGCTAGAGAGTATTTATGGTTGACCTATCAAGCCACGATTTTCTAAAAGACAGATCAGATTCCCAAGATCCCTAAAAACAACACAAACTGAGGGAATTGCGAAAAACCACTGTTTCAATTGATCAGTGGTATAACTAAATCTATTAATCTATTGTAACGCCATCTCCCTTTCCGTATTACACCAGCAAACAAATGTGAAGTATGAACTAAGGCTTGGATGTAGCACCTTCCTCGATCAAGACGGGAATGCATCTTAACCATAGGCAATCCCAACCCTGGGCGACCTTTGGGGAAGCGGTGACTTCGATGTATATTTGAGAAGGATATTGTGTCCAAGACCACTACTGAAGATCTGAACAATACAATCTCCCTCTACCCTGTGAGAGTCTGTCCTGAACTAGAACAATCCTACTACGACCTTGAAAGTCCCCACGTGGTGCGTGCGGCTAAGCCGTGCTCCCTGTCTCGGCGATGCAACTCCATCTTGCCAGCCCGCTACAAGATAGAGCCATGCTCCGATGGTTCCGGGGATATTACCATGTACTTGGGGAATTATGAGGGGAGCCGACAGACCATCACCCAGCGTCAGCTGCAGATCAGATCCTTTGCGTACTACGTGCCTCTTCCCTGAACTGGCACACAGCTCACCAGGTTTTTACCCGCCACATGCAGGACTTCATCGGAATCTACGATTCCTCCTTCCTGGAGCGCCACCTCTTCTCGTTCGCCCTCGTCGCTTTGCGACTCACCTGCTGAACGCGAGTATGGGGAAACCTGCCAGGGAACTCCTGGTACGTGTCGACTGCGCGTGTGTACAGAGCCGAAGCCCATACCACAATTTAAGCCATGGTGGATCAATAAGGTGCAGATACATCCTGGTCTCAAGAGTCTAGCAATATGTCAGTATGGCAATAAAAAATGAGGAAGGGAGAAGGTAGGTAGCCAAGGCTTGAACTTACCTCCCAGAGCTGCAGCCGCATGAGTGGGCAAGGCCGTGACCCCAACGAGAAGCGTTGTTTTTTTGCAAAAAGGTTAGCACTGAAACAAAGAACTGGATGGTAGTTAACTTACCTCATGGATCTGTAGATGCAAATGAGAGCTTAGAAAGAATTAACTCGAGTCTCTTGAGGAACGCCGGATGTTTTTGGATCAAGAGAAGGTCAAGTGAAAGAGCTTGGGCACCTTATATGCCGTCAGATGGAGCAAAGGAGACTTTAACTTTCGACACTAAGCACTGCAGATCAGACTGTAGAGACCTTCCAAGCTTTCTCGAGGAGAAGAAGAGACCTGTTGCGGCACGACTTACTAAGCTTCAAGTATTTTCAAAAAAGTGTTCCCCCGTACCCAAGATTTAGAGGCTTGGTTGCAAGAAGAGATGAGAAGCTGGTTACGAAGGAGGAGACGCTGTTTATATCTACTTCGTAGGACCCACAGAAACTCTAGATCACCGCGCTAAGTTAGCTCACTTTTCTAGTTCTTGACGCGTAGACTTGAAATGCGTGCAAAAGCGAGGCCGTTGTGCGCGTTCATGACGAAAATATAGTAAACGAGTGATCTAAGGAAACTGTGAAGCTGGAAGATTACAAAAGGATTCTCGTCGTGTGCGCGCGCGAAACTTACTCCCTCCAAGAAGTTGGAATTTTGAACTGGATTAGACAGTAGTTTGAGCAGATAGATGCCTGGGGAAATTATAAGATCCGTCTTGTTGTAAGTATTTTTACTATAATGGGAAGCTTCTCGATAAAATCACTCTGAAGCAATATCACATCTCTCCAAGGCCTTCTCTGATTGAGGCATCATATCACATTTTTAGAGAAAGCTAGGATATCGTACAAGCTGCGAGAAAGTCATCAAGTATTGTAATATGTTTGCCTGTTTTCCAATTTTTTTAAAAGGATAAATCTATGCTTTCCTTTCTTCTCCGGTGCGCGAGAAAGGGGGTTTCGCCTCCATGAAAGTTCTACTTTGAAGCTCCATTCTGCCTAGGATGGTGGTTAATTGTCATGATGTATCAATGCTCTGTTAGCTGATCTCATTGCAATGTAGCTGCTTCCACATCAGTTTTCCTAGTAACTAACGGAAGCTTTGGGAATATATCCCGTATGAGCAAAGGCAGGCAGGCAGGCGTGCGAATCGAATCAGCTCTGAGGGTCGAACATAACAGGACGGGCTTTTGTTATGGTTAGGTTCTTTTTTTAGAAAATACTATGATGCCTAGGGAACAGTAAGAGGAGGCGAGAGGCACGATACGTCCCACAGAAATAGGGGCGGCTACCAGGAGTGCAATCCTGTACAACTGCTGTTGGTTGTTGTTGTTAAGGTATCACTCTCTGTATTTCATACCAGCATAAGGTGACCCAGTGAACTTCAGTAATTTATTCGAGTGCTCTTATTCTCTACCTACTGGTTTGGTATGGAATTGGTTAATAAGAAAAGGAGTTTACAAGTGATATGAGGTCAAGCTGTAAGAACTCAAGAAGGCCAGGAGGATGTCTCACAGGTCAAAGTGCTTGTTGTAAGGAACACAGCTTTGGCCCAGTAATTATACCAAGGCTAAACGCGATTCAGATACAATAGTCGGTAACATCAAGCAACCTAATTGAATAGCAAAAGTGGTATCATTTATAAAGTTTATTATGCAGGGCAAAGCAGTTGTGTTTCTCAGGGGCAAAATATAAAACAAAATATTCTGCATTGTTATCTTGCCTTCACACTGCACCGCCTTTATCTCTAAAGCAAGTGAAACTTCCAAATCCCCAGAACTCCCATATATGCACGCCAAGAGTGCACAATTGCAATGCAAAATTCCTTACCATACGCCTATGATGGAAAGAGAAAAACAAAAACGCCAACGCTATGATTTAATGTTGAATGTGGGCCAGAAAAAGGTAGTTGATTAAGGGGCATTCGATGTAGCAGGTTCCTCACAGTGTAACAATGGTGTTTAAGCCAGAGTAAGGGAAACATAACTAGAACTTGAACTTCGGAATGTCTGGAACAGAGCAGAATCCGGTTCGTTTCCCCAGCGTCTACTCTTTGCAGTTGAGTATAAACCCGAGGATATTTGAGAGGTAGATGGAATGGTAGATCCCAAAAGAAGATGACTTGCAGTTCTTCGGAGAGGAGCAAATCTATCTATTCGTCCAAATTTATGAGGACAGTCGATGGATTTGCAACGGACTGCCGGCGGGAACGTCCCTTAACTACCGCTATGTCAGAAGCATCAACCACATATCTGTTTTGCGTAGATGCTCGTGGAGGAGACCTATGCATTGCACCTCTGCTTCTCATTGCACTCCGAGACTTTGCGACATGCTGGGGGCTTCGTTGTGTCTTGTGAGCTGGAGAAGAGACAGGGCTATCCGTTGTAAGTCGTGAGGCACCTTTATATTTAGGTGTGCCAGCCTGAAGGAGCATTTCGGCATTATTGTTCTCACTTGCAGCCTTAATGGAATGGACGGGCTGAGGGCTACTTATCGGCTCCGGGTCATCATCGATCTCGATGGGTGCGTTGCGTGTACTTTTACGTGTTGGAGTATTGTGAGGTTTTCTGACGTCTGACGTCTCAACTACAGCCACGGAAGATGGCAAAGTATGGCCTTGATGTTGTGAGCTGTGACTTTCATCTTTGGATATTCCCCGGGGGGTACGCCTTTGTTGATGTGGCTGATCTATAGATGTCGTCGAACGAAGAGGAGAACTAGAAGTTACATCATCATTATCTTGATTGATTGATAATACTGTCTTGGCTTGAGCTTCAGCTTGCTCTTGACCACCAAAACCAATAGCTTTGAAAAGATTCCATGCTCGACTGGACTTTGTAGCGACCGATGTAGGCGCTTCCGTGCCATTAAAAACTGCGTCTGCATCTAGAGATCTTTCATGTTCAACCAAGGCGGTGTTTTGTTTGATAGGAGGCAATTTCTCTTTTGCGTTGATATCCACAATATCATGTGCGGGTAAATCAGAGTACCCATGCTCCGAATGGTGGAAGAGAAACTCCCCATCACTATCTGGACCTAAATGGGCTTCATTATCTCGGAAGACTGGAAGGCCATCGCTTGTATCGTTTGCTGGAATGGCCGGGTCTTGTGGCGATATATGCCGGGCTGTGCACGAGCTTGGTTCATTGGCATGCTCAGGACCTGGAGCGGAAGATATTGGCGGTTCACTCGATCCTTCAGAAGAATCGCCGGGTTTTGTGGTGCCGTTTGGACCAGGTGGCTTCTCAAGCTTCATATTACTGCTTTTGGCCTTCTTCATTTTCTTATTATTTTTGGTGTCTGCTACCTGCTGTTTTTGGATGTCGAAAAGAAGACTGCGCACTTTCGTCCGCATTCCTTTCCAATCTGGCCAATACGTGGGATCTTCCGGGAATTCACCGGTCATGGCGTTGCGAATGAATTGGTCTGGGTCCTCCAAGAACTTTTCAACATAACCAAGTAAAAAAAGCCCACAATCGCAGTAATTCCCCTGCTGAGGAAGATTCTTCACAGTCAATCCAATAGTTGTAGGGACGGGTATCTCAATTCCTAGCTTCGACTTTACTTCCGCTACGAGATAGTGCTTGAGATTTGTACATGTGGGCGAATGAGTCATATTCAGAGAGTCAAGGGCGATGATCCTCGGACCACTTGGGTCGACTTTAGGCCCGGATTTCCTTCTTCCAGGTTTTGAGGCTTGCAGCTTGTGTTCCACAGCTTGATTGGGTGACTTTGGATGGCCTTTACCCTTCGAGTCGCTATCCAAAGGAACAACTTCGAGTAAACTAGCCTCTGTGTCTGCATGTGACTTGCCGGGAGGTGAAGAGGATTTGGTGGTATCGATGATATTCAAGTCCTCCATGGACTTAGTGACATTTGACTCGGTTACGAGCAACTTTGGAGCGTTGCAGATGATTGCAAGATACCAGTGGGTGTGTTCATTGACAGGCACGATGATATAATCATAAGACAGCAGGTCAACTTTAGCTGTCCAGCGCTCTACAGCTTCATAATTGATTCCCCTTTTGTTTCCCTTTGAGTTTGACGTTAATCTCTCATAGAAGAAACTGTTATGAAAATACACGCGTTTAAAAATGTCGGGGAATTCGTTCTGAAGTTTGTACTGCAAATGGTAGAGATAGAACATCACTAGGTTGTCGTTCAAGAATTGCCCTTCGTCTAGTCTTGCAATATCATCTATATCGACCGTAGCCTTATTTTTCCCCACAGGTGGCCAGACAACTGAACTTTTCCAAGACTTTTCCCAGCCTTCGTTGAGCTCAGTCCATCGCTCTTCAGGGACAGGAGAAGGACTTCTCCTGGGCACAGAGTTTTGGCGATGTCTCGAAGTGCCTATGCTCTGCCTAGATGACGAATTTCTTGTTCGCGAAGGCTGTTCACCAGTCCCATAGAAGCTGTTTGGAGCAATCTCCACTTCCCCCGATGAACGGAGTCGCGGTTTCGTGACACATTGATGCTCGACAAGTTCCAATTCATCGATCAGTCTTTTTCTTGTAGGAGCTTGCTTATTCTCCAACGCATGGTTGAACAGTTTGTCAGTTTTTTCGATGCTCTTATCTTTAGGACGCTGGATATTTCTGACTTCTTGTTGCAGGGGTTGCGTTTTGAGCAGGTCCGCAGCCTTCTTGAAGACATTATCCATAAATTCACTGAGGAGAACAACAGTTAGCAAAATAGGAAATCCTTGCTTGGGCAGATGCTTACCCATCCTTTTCAAGGAACTTCAGTACTATTCGTTCGGTAGCGCCCATAGTATTAATTAATCCAGTAGACTGATCTTTGTCTTTAAATACAATGTAATATTTTGCATCCGCTTTACTAGGGCCCATATCATGGGAGGTTAGGATGAAGACTTGAGACCGGTCTTGGGAGTATCTGATGGTGGAAATTCGATTTAGCGGTATCGTCACCTCAAACTCTTCGTGGCTAGAGATAGTGATAAGCTTTGCAGCTTGATCGTAGAGCAATGTACACGGATTTGCCGCTTGATCCCAAAGATACCGAGACTCTGTATAAAACACGACTACATCGTATTGCAGCACATGCTTGCTATCTGACCCAGCGGTAGGCTTGCTACTGGTGAAAGTGCTAGGGACGATATCTGGTTTAGCTTGGTTACTGTCTGCAGAGCTGTCTGAGCCATAGCCGCGGTCATCAAGTTCTGGCTGAGCTGAAGCTGATGACTGCGTGAGAAGCTCTCGAGCTGGCTCTCTTTGTTTTCTTTTACCAACAGAAAGTTGTAACCCAGCCAGCTCGTCCTCACTAATACTATCATTACGCTCAGTCCCCGACTTGTGAGGGTGCTCCTTGTGATTGGCAACAACCTTGCGTCTCTTCGAACCAGTACCTTGGTCATGGAAATGTCTACTTCGACCTCCTTCGTCCACAGAGCGATAGGCCACCAGGCCGCTGGGGTTTCCAAGCTCATCTTCGGATGCTTTCAGCTTGATCTTATGGGGAAGCGTCTCGTCTGCATTGCTTGAAGACAGATTTCTGAGAGAGCGAGGATTCGATTTCAAGGACAGGCTGACTGCTTCTCTTTCATCGTCATCTTCTATGGGATCTTCAGGATGATCTACGTCTCCTAATCGATTGTAGCGTACAACCGTTCGTCTTGGACCCTTACTAACGTCTTGCGAACGTCTGACTAGCACTGGACTTTCCTGGGAACTGCTACCTTGCTGAGAGAATTTACGTTTTCGATGGTGTGGCCCCCGGGAAGGTCTAATATTCATTGTCCTTTCAACGCTGCGCATTTCTTCCACATGGCCATTTATAGTTCTGGAGCTCCCCCCAACAGAGTATCCATTATGTGTGTTGCTCCTTTGAGACTGACTAACAGATACATCTCTAACTCGCTGCTTAGACGTGTCTGATTCAACTTTGAGAACTTCTCTATGCGATGGGCCGCTCAATCCAGGCTCAATGATCCGTTTCGTGCTGGATGTTCCAAAGGGATCGTGCAAATCGAAGGCCTTTACCTTTCCTATAGCCTGCGTATTATGGTTGAGGTCCTGTAGTCTGTTCACTGGCCTGGGACCGCCTGCCGGTTTCTGTAACACATCAGAGCTATCCCTCGAAATCTTATGAGTACCTACCGGCATATTGTCCCTCCTGCCACCTCTTATGGAAGTTGGAACTGCGACCCCCTTCGTCGTATCTCTAAAACACAAGTACTTAGACGCATGCACTTGATTCGGTGGTGACTTATCATACTTGTAAGTTGGAACAGAAGATGCGTTGGAATCGTTGTACCGAGCATATGGGGCCCTACAAATCAGAAAATTAGTATCTCTCAAGCCCCATAAAGACAGTGAGCTGGCTTACCAAGACGAGGATCTGGTCAACGCGTCTCTACCTCTACCTTCGTTAGACTTGGGAGTGCTGAGTGCGGGCGCATCTTCGTGGGCGTATCTGCGCCGAGGTTCTCTGCGTTTTTGTTAAAAAGTCGCGCCAGGTTTTCAGGGCAATCCTTACCCGTCTGGAATGATTAATTGAGAAATCTTGCTGGCATGATTCCTTATTTTCCGAAGCTCGTTAGGGGCCACTCTCTGTGACGATAAGATCTCTGGTACGGGCTCATTCTTTTCCTGACGTGCTGTTAGCCGATATACCTGTGGCGTTAGGCGAAGGCTGTTTGGACAAGCGCCATGGACTTGTTGAATATAAACCCACCACATCTATCGATTGCCCTACTTCAAATATTCCCGGATTGTCAATATCGACATCTGCTCCCAAGTCGGAACTTCTTCTGTTCTGCTCCAAACTTTTGCGCCTCTTAATCTTCTGGTTAATAATGTACTGTTCAGGACTCAAGATACCACTTTGAGGTGGGCTTGACATGGTTAACGCCGTTGCATGACCATGCTGCCCACTGTCTCCAGAAACTTCCGTAAGAGGTAGTGACAGTGGCGGAACACTTGTTGATCGTGTCTGTCGTAAATTTCGGTCTTCTTTCGAAACCCACCGTTTTCTCCCGGGATTTTTGATCTTGTTCTGATGGGAAAAGTTGGGCAGGACTTGGAGCTTTGGTACCGCCATGTCACACGAAAAAACTCGCTTATCAGCCCCCCCGAGAAATCCGTCCTCAATTGTAGTTTGTTTTTTGTTGATTGAAGTCATCATTAATCGACCGTACTTAGATGGGCAGATCATCTCTAGTTCGTTGTAAGAGGAAGTGCCTGCCTCACCATGCCTCATTTGGTATTCAATCTCTTCCAATTCCATTCTCTTGCGCCTATTAGCGTCCATATCGACTTTTTGTAAAGTCAGCAAACCAAGTAGGGGAACTGTAGCTGGGAGTGATGATTCTGAAGCTTGCTCGTATTGAATGTTTGACTAGGAACAATATCAAGTAAGGGAGTGTCCAATGCAGCGCGTATTGAGAATGAAAGACTTTCACCAGCTCAGTTGGAGCAGGAGCAATCGCCTCCTTCCCGCAGTTGCACAATAATATGAGGCAGTATATCAGGTTTGACGCATAGGTGAGGCGTGCTAAATAGAGGAGTATGGAAACGATATAAATCTCTGGAATAGATCTGGTTATAAGGATATAGCTGTGGCTTTCAAACTAATAATGCATTTGAAGAAGACATGGGAGAGTTTCGTGATTGAGAGAGAATCATGAAGTGAGCAGCCTCGTGTGAATCCATCTAAGGATGTGATGTATTTGCATTTTAGGTTGATGATCTCTTAGCAAAGCAAGTCATGGGTTTGACAGCTATTGTTAATGCAGCTGCAATCCTGTGGTAGATTCACTTTGGGAGGTTATCACCATTCACCCTATAGCAGTCCTCATGTCAAGAGTAAACCGTATAGAGTCAGGTAGGAGGTTGCTATTGAATTATAAGGGAATGATTGTTCATATTTGGAGAAAGATAAACATAGCTTCAACTATCTACGTCTGGTGAACAAGCTCCGAGTACCTCCAGATCATGAGATGTAGAAACTGAGTCGGAAAGGATCAAGCATCGTGTGTTTTAACAAGTCTTTGCTTCGGCATCAGCCTTATTTGGATACACATACTCCTTCCGTATTCGCGATCTTAGATATTGAAGCCTCCCATATCAAAGAGTACCTGGAATGTCGCTTGAAATTAGATAACCCACCATACATTGCTAGAGCTTGCTTGCGTATCACTAGAGCCCGCTTTCGATTTCACAATTAAACCATAATTGGTACCTAAAGCAGGTATGCATTGCAATTCTTGATATACATGTAGGAGAGTCCGCAATGACGAGCTTCAGCGGTATACCCCATCCATCTACAATTCTCATCCCAGACCGACCCTCTATTTCTCCTCAGGGTACAGATCCTCCTTCAATGGAATGCCTAATTCTTCCCGTAGTGTCTTCAACTCCTCTAGGTATTGGTCGTATTGTCCACGGTTCTCAACCTTTGCCTTGATTCCTATATCGCGTACAACTGTTAGCTATTGTTCTCCTTTTCATCCTGTCCTGCATATTTTCAAATCTTGGCTTTGAGGAAATCCGTACCTTCAAAAATTCGCACGGCTGTGGGGAAATCGTTGACTCTTCTTGCGGCCTTGAGAGCAGCAACAAGAACGGATGGTGAAGGGACGAGATCGTATGCGAAGGCATTGTTTAGATTTCGCTGTGACGTGGTACAATAATTAGCAACCTGTAATTGGATCCAAAACCATCATCCATCCTTCCATATTTTGGACGTACCTGGAGCTCGAAGACATCCTGGACAGAGTCGAATTCCTTCTCGTATCTATATAGCAAAATGTGTTAGCAATTGACAATCGTGGCTTTTAGTGAATCGTCTCGGGGGCATTGTAGTGCCCAGCCCGCATCTCCAAGATCGGGGACAAGCCATTGGTGTGCAGCGTACCTGGCAGTGAATTCCTCAAAGGTCTCCTCGTGGGCATCAGATCGCATCCGGCTGGAAGTGCTGAATGTGCTGGCAGATCCGCTGGTCGCGATCAGGGCTGGGATAGCATAGATGGCACTGGAGCTTCGGGGGGTGATGTTGCGAATGCCATTGGCACGGAAAAAGGTGCTGGGTTGCGCACGAGCTGCGATACGCAGCAATGATGTCGACGACATTAGGAAAGGATTGCAGTGGGTGGTTGCTTTTATGATTTGGTGAGCTTGGAGTGAGGTCGTGAACTTACGATTTTGTCCAGGAGATATGCCTAGAGGTTGATTCGTTAGTAAACAGGGAAAGTGGGGCAAATTCACTTGGGATTTTTGCCGTCTGAGTTCCGAGGTCATGGCAAATCAGGTCATTAATTGAGCTCTATCAACCAGTTGACTTTTACTAAATCTCCCTTTTAAATACAAAATTGAGTACTTTGGATTTTCACCTCACTGTTATGAAAACTTTCAACCCCAGCTTTTGCAACTGTCAATTGAAAATAGGTTACAATCAGACCAGCCGTTGATCATCTAAGCTTTTCCAGTGATTGAATTTAGAACAACTCACTGTGAACTGGGAGCGTTTATAAGCACCTTACAGGTAAATCAACTCGCAGGCTTAGCGGTCTTGAAATCAGAACGACATGTAAGGAGTGATAGACTCAAACCAAATTCACCAGAATGAAAAGAGCTTAACAGGGTAGGTGGTGGAGTTCTCGTTCAAGTTATTTATTTTACTTTCTTCATCAGCTTGCAAACTACTTCATTTACAGTATTATTACAGCTAGTTGAAATCTCAGCCTCTTTCAATCGGAGAAAAAGAACTGTATAAATGGACTCTAAAACTTGACTTTACAGCCTGTAGACTATTTACAACTGTGGATGAAAGTTTGATAATCAGTCGTTGGTAGTGGACTTCTTGACTTTCAGAAGTAGAGTATCTGGATCAGCTTTAATCATTTCGTATTCGTAGCCTAACAGTCAGTGATTAATTTCCTAGTCCTCAAAATGAGAAGGATTGAACAGCTTGACCAAGAAAAAGCTCTTACGTTGGAGTTGAAATTGGAAAATGCCTGAATTTGGCTGCCCTTATGCTCAGCTCAGTATTTTTGTTAAAAGGCAGCACACAACCATGTCAAGCAGTATTTGGAATGGGATATTCGTTCGTGTAACTCGATCTCAATCTTAGATATTCTTGTACTAGATTGCTAAACTGGTAATGGTCCAGGCAGGGCCTTGCCATATCAGAACAAATCAAGAACCGCCAACATTTATTTCCGCATCAGACAGCGCACTTTTGTAAGCTGTGAACACAAAAATTACATTCTCTAAAAAGACAATCCTAAATCGAATAATGATTGTTCAAACTGAAAAAACTGCACCTTTTTTAAAGGCCCTTCTGAGTATCATCTAATTCACCCTTTTAAGCACTACTAATTGTTTAGCTGCATGTGCTGAGTATTAATTGCGAATAGGAAGGACGTATTATGATCGATAGAAAGTCAAATTAGTCCTATATCACCAAGTCACCTCTCAGAAATCTTAGTGCCAGATGTCCAAAAGGAGCTCTTCACAGAATGGTTTCAAGCACTTTCAGTTGATGGGATGGCCTTGGCCAAGTTTTCCTTTGTATTTCCTGGCCAAGTACAGTCGGGCTTCACACAGTTTCCGCGATTTGTCTGTTAACTATCCTTAACTTGATTAGAAAGTGGATATGAGGTTGTGGGCGCACCATCGTTATCACTCGAAGTTGTGTAAGATAACCACGTAAGACATGAAAGCCACATACACGCAAGCGCTCTCAACTGTATAGAGTAGTTATTATAAAGATTACATGGGGCCCAAGCCAGGGACAAACTGCTGTGGGAAGTTGAAATTCCCTGACTAGTATCTCACTTGTAAAGTTATAAGGATGGGGCCTCCAAACCCTATCTGAAGAGCATGGCTGAAAACCTCCTTGCCAACGACCGTAGCACCAAGAATGGCATTCTATACTCTCCATATCAGAATACAGATGTTGCTACCGCCGTGTACCAATCCACGCCAAAGTCCCATCCTCTCGGCTCGGCGTGTCCGGAAATATAACACGCTTGAAAATACGAGCATCGAGATGTCCACCGAGAACCCAATGGCCCCCTCCCCCCTTAAATGCTTCTTTGGCTCTCCATGAGGCTACCGAGGCAGTCCACATATAATTCCATCTCCAGCCAGTGTGCGAGAGTGTATTGAACTGGATCTGCCCGTCCACCATACAAACAACGCAGATATTGCAAGACCTGGCTGACTCAGCGGGGTGGGCCTATCACATGCCGGATCTCATTTTATTTGGGCGGCGGAAAAGGGCGAGGAACGTTTTCCCTCTGGAACCCTGCACCACCAGAAAGGCTTGGCTGATTGCCCCTTTCCAGCAAGAGCATATTCCAGGGATTTCCTCTTTTTTTTTTACCCTTTCTTCACGACCTCACAGTTTGCGGACTTCTTCTCTTCGAGTATCTTTCACGGTGTGTTCTATCTAGGGGCTCTGTGTGCGCACGCTTCCTTCAGCTTCTCGTCACTCTTTTGCGAGCTTTTTCGCACCCAATTCTCCTTCATTCCTTTTAATTCCGTTAGCTTTTAACGCAACGTGTCGCACCAGGTCTTATCCTTCACCTGCAGCATCCGATACATCATCTTACATACGAGCCCATCCGAATAAACCGAACGCGTTTCTCGCGAGCCTTCAGACTTCCGATCTTTGACAATTCCGAGATCGTGTCCACCAACACCTCGTTCAATTGCCCGTCATGTCGTCTACATCCGATATTTTTAAATCCCTCCCTCTGCCATCAATTGAGCGCCCATTCGGCATCCAATTATGGCCTCTCTTCGATAAGGTCTACTCGGCCATCTTGGGATACCACACGGATGAGTTCGGTTTCCAGCCCAGGGTCACCCCAATGTCAACGCTGAAGGAGAGCGCCTTGATGATCGTGGTATACTATATTGTGGTCTTTGGTGGGCGGGAGTGGATGCGCAACAGGCCAGCCTTCAAATTGAAGACGCCTTTCATCATCCACAACTTCTATCTCACAAGCATCAGCTTCATTTTACTGGTTCTCTTTGTTGAGCAACTGGTGCCAACGGTCTACAATCACGGTATCTTCTACGCCATCTGCAACAACAAGGGTGGATGGACTCCGCCTTTGGTTGTTCTGTACTACGTATGTGTGCTGAAGAAGCTGAACTGATGTACACGGTTGCTAATACGTAATAGCTGAACTACCTCACCAAGTACCTTGAATTGCTTGACACCGTCTTTTTGGTATTGAAGAAGAAGCCCCTTAGTAAGACATGCAGCTGTACACCTACCAGTACTTGTAGCTAATTTTTTGGTTTAGCCTTCCTCCACTGCTACCACCATGGAGCCACTGCTCTCCTTTGCTACACTCAGCTTATTGGTTTGACACCTGTGTCTTGGGTACCGATCACCCTCAACCTCATGGTCCACGTTGTCATGTACTGGTACTACTTCCAGAGTGCGCGCGGAATTCGCATCTGGTGGAAGGAGTGGATCACTCGTCTTCAGATTATTCAGTTTGTCATTGATCTTGGTTAGTCCCACCTTCTTACTCATCGATATGCTTCGGAATCTACTGCGCACTTTCAGCTACTAATATGATGCTATGCAGGTTTCGTATACTTTGCCTCGTACACCTACTTCACCTCGACTTACTTCCCATGGATGCCAAATGCGGGACACTGCGGCGGAGAAGAATTTGCTGCTTTCGCGGGTATGGGTATACTCAGTTCTTACCTCTTGTTGTTCATCTCGTTCTACATTGCAACCTACAAGAAGGACGGAAAGCGTCCAACTGGCCGCAAAGCCGCACGCTCCTTGAGCTCAGCCGAGATTCCAGACGTGGCTACCCTTACCCACGGTAAGATCAACCCAGGAATGTCGGACAAGACGAACGGACAGACCACGGCAACCCCAGGACGCCCCGTTACCCGTTCACGTAAGGCATAAATGCTATAATGCTAGACGACGTGGGAAGGCAGCTGAAACAGCAGTCTTTCTTAATGACAATGAGGTTTCTCTACTTCTCTGTACATTTTCGTCGATTTGGAATTGGCGACAGGTTCGACATATGGGAAACATTCCAGGTCACTGTTATCATCTGTAATGAGCACGGCAGCGGAAAAGTATAAAGTAAAAAGGAAAAAGCGGATTGCGATTGCGCTTTTTTGGTAATATTCTCTTTTGTAATATGTGCATCAAAGACGGGGTTGGACGGGTTCTCGGAATGGAATGGTGGCGCACGCATTAGTACTTTGTGTGTCTGGGGAATAGCATATGTATTGATAAGTGTAATAGAACATAAAGATTGCATCACATTACTTATCATCTCCAGAGCTTGTGAAGCGTGCGTGGGTGGGATCAACGAAAGGTAGCTTGAGAAGGTGAGGATGCCAGTGGAAGTATTTAGACAGGCTGAACGTGATCGAAATATACAGGCAAAATGCTGTCTTGGCTTCCCCTTGGACAACGAGTGATAGTAGATAGTAAATAGCCTGTGTAAATTCTCAACGGAACCGTAGACCGAATGGAACAGCGATACCTCTGGGATGTATGCAATCTATATGCAGGAAGTAGCAGTGACGTGGACGTGGGACGAGTGTCGCGTCCGCACGATAAGGGGGACTGGTGGTATGTAGCATACAATACATGTGACGGCTTGCGTTTTTCCCTCCCCGATATACCATTTCTGCGGCGATGCTGCAATGTTGGGTTGCCGGGTCATGTCGCCTCCGGGAGGAAATCCGCGAGTATGGGAGGTGGAAAAAGGTACCAGCAACCGGGGATGGATGGATGTATGTACCTCTTTAACTTTACTTTGCTTTGCTACTAGTGACTTGTGACTTGTGCCTTGTTACTTGTTACTTGTTTACTGGTTATAAAAGTAATACTTTACGTTTCTTATAGGGGGGTTAGCGCGGCCTCCTAGTTAATTCTGTGCGCGCGGTGCTTGGTTGAGGATCTGGCGTGCGCTGGGTTTCGTTCCGGGTGCTGGATTGGGAAGTTTTGGCCAAGGTCAGAAAGGAATGGGATGGGAAGAGGGTGTATGTTTGCAAGCGGAACTCTTTTGGCTCAACCTTCTTTTCTTTTTCTTTTTCTTCCTCTTTCCCACGTCCGAGATAAGGGAATGGAGGATGGGCTGTGAGTACGTACGATTCGGTCTACGAGAAGAGGGGGGCGAGGTTGTTCCGGTTGGATCTAGTGACTAGTTGGGGACAATGGAATTCATGCAACTTTCGAATAACTCGGGATCGGGATACAAAGTACCTACCACATACAGAAGGAATATAGTATGGCATGAACGAATAAACCACTTGTGAATAGGCGCTGACTCGATCGAAGCCCGTAGATCAAGGATGAGCCACTGAAGGAAAGTAAAAGACTAATGGTTTTAGTAAATGACGCGGTTAGCCGACTTGATGGGATTATTTTGGATTTTGGATTTCGGATTCGGGATTCTAGGATGCTTGGAATCTGGACTGGGGGATGGCACTGACTGGGGCTGAGGAGTAAGTGGAATATATCAACAATTTCTAGTTTCTAGTTTCTAGCTAGGTTAAAGAATACACTACGACAAGCTAATAGTCTGTTTCTTGCTCAGTTGTTTCTAGGACCATGGTTCTTTGTTGCCAAATATAACATTAAGGGGTGGTTCTGCTCTTGGTGTTGTATGCGTTAACTCCTCCGTTTCAGGGGTCATGCTAGACATGTACTCTTCCAGTACATCACCCGTAGGACGGGGTACCGCAATGTGATGTGACTTATCTATCGTAATGGAGATCCGTGGGAGCTGGAGGGATCAACCGGAAGATCTCTGCCAGATGCCCAGATGTCTAGACGTCGTGCCGCCGATACTGCATTGAAGATGTTTCTGTGGCCCCATCCGGTACAGAAGCCGTGCCAAAGAGTTCCTCTATTGCCATTGTAGGTCAACGATGCTCTGCCCCATTCAGACCTTCCAAAAGCAACTGTAGGACTTTGCCGTAAAACAATGCCTTGCGCGGGCGTCTCTTGCTTCGTTGCACATGTAGTATACAATACCGTCCACACACCACAGACAGCGCGCGCGTGGTGACGAGATGCCCGCCCGTACTGATCCCATACTAATCGGAGCACATCAAACAGTCATGCTGATGGTGTTCTTGAAAAATCAGACGAAATGCACCGTCAGAGTGCACCACCCAAGCGCAGAAGCCCATGCCATCAACTTCAAACATAGGCTGAGACGGAGCTGGACGGCCGAGCTTCAGGCTGAGAAGCATCGAGCCAATTGACATTGCAGCAAGACAGCTGTTCAGCACAGGAACACCGGCCCAAGAAGCTGTAACCAGCAGCTTGGCAAACCGCAACCACTCAACCTGACTCTGTGAGCAGTGGTTCCACTTCGCCTCTCCAGTAATGCCATATCATCCTTCCCACCATCACGAAGACGATGAGCACGTCCTGGTGTCTGGGGATGGCGGCTGGTTGGTGGGAATGCACGCCCACACAGAGGCATTGGGATCACCCGTCGGGATTCGAGGATCAAGAGAGCCTAGGGGGCCAGCTTGCACGGTTGGAAAAAAAAAGCTGGACGCACTGCATAACACACCATACTCCACGCCACACCGTTACTATCTCGCCCTCAGCGAGCGGACGGGGAAAAAGCAGGTAGGGTCCTAGCTGGGAATGCTGGTCCGCCAACTGCTAAAAACACATTCCACATTCGTCACCTTTCCACCGCGAAAAATGTGGGTTGACAGCTCCTGACCGTGAAGGAGCCAGGAGCAGGAATGGCCACCAGTGTGGCAGCACACACCGGCATAAAGCATCTACGTGCCCTCCGCTCTCCCTTTTTTTTCTTTTCCTACCGTCTACCTTTTGGCAATATCCAATGCGACTCTGCGGCCGTCTTACCCTTTACATCTCAAGTTTTGAAAGAACGGTTCGTTTCGCCAAACACCCGTCAAGCGGCGTATCAACTTGAAACAACCCACCTCCTGGTTGTCCCTGCACCCCAGACCGAACATCTTTATTCTGTTTTTAGCCTACATATCTAGTAGCTTGCCACTTTTTTAGTGTGCTGGTAAATCTCAAGGGGTAAAAGCATTCTATCAAAAGAGAAATCATCCAGTTTGTGTCTTTGTAGGCTTGACGAGAGAGAGAGAGAGAGAGAGAGATCTCGCTTGCGAGACTTGTACCCTTTACTAGCTTTGCTCTCAAAGTCAAACCTTAGTAGCAACATTACGGAGCGGAAATTGCTCAAGAAATAAGAAGTGTAGGAAAGGGACTTTCTAAGATTGGAGCTTCTCTAGGTTCACTACACGGAGAAAGATTTCGAGAAAGCAACACAGATATGCCACTCGTGAACGCCCCCCCGGGACAAACTGCAGTGGACTTGCAGGTACCGGATTGCCCGAGCATGAAGCAAGAAAAGAATCCAAGCTTCGACAACTTTGAGGAATTGGAGGATGGCTTTATCGTCAGCGGAATGGAGGGGTCAATACTGAGCTCACAACGGGCGGGCAATATCAAGCCATCATTACCACAACGGAGTGAGAAGAGAGCTTCAAGGCTCCTAGACAACATTATGATGGACCTGTCGAGCATGACCGGACCAAAAGAAGAAGTGGTAGAGCAACAAATTGAAGTTTCGGATCCGCATGAACAGTATCTATCCAGCGAGGAAGATGTATCATTCTCGGATTACGACGACGACCTAGATTCGCTAGTAGACTTTGAGTCTTCCCCGGATATCGGTTCAGATGGCGATAGCCCTCCAGGATCGAGGGGATCAAGCCGGAAGTCCCAGGAAGATACTGCTAGAGTTGTCTCCTTCGTCACAGTCGGCAAACCACAAATTATCAGCATTCAATTGCCTTCGCCGAAGAAGACTAAGCCCCGGCCCATTGATCTGGGAATTAAATTCAGGCCATCACCATTGAATATACGGTCCTCGTCGTCTGGTCGCCCCCTATCTATAGCGTCTACTGCTAGCCTACCATATGGTGGCATGTCTCGCTCTCAAACTATGCCTTTTGGATCATCTACATCTTTACCTTCCATGGGAGTTCCATCTGCATCGCGAAGGTCCACCCGTATGGCATCAAACCTTTCTTCACTAAAGACAAACACACAGCCTACATTCTTGAAGACGGACCCATTTCCCAAAATTGCCACCCCTCCCGTCACTCCTTTAAGCACAACAAATACGCCATCATCGTCCACGCCTAAAACGCCCAAGACACCCAAAACACCAAAGTCACCAAAATCACCCATCAGTATGGCAGCTGCCGCATGGAAGACCGGTCTTACGCGTACCTTGTCCATTGGACGCAAAGGGCCCGCGCCTAGTATCTCCCGTGCGCAAACCAGTGCCATTGTGGGCAACGATCTAACTCTAAAGTCACACATTGAGGAGGTGGCCGAATGGAACCATCCCCAGCAAAGACAACGAGCGTCCACTACGCCGCAAACGCATTCTGAGAACGTGGCACCCTATAATGATACCATAAGTGGTACAGTAGGTAGGCGTCCAGAGATGCAGACAAAAGACCGGACCTATAGTTTAGGTGTGTACGGTTTGGGCAGGAGAAAGGGCATGAGAGGACGCAATGATAGGTATGTCGGTTAGGCATAAACAAACATGAATTGAATCGCATTGGATCTGGTGGGTTATTGTGTTGCATTTGGGGTGGCGTTGCGATCTGGGTATACCATATAATCTTTTGGGCGCGGAGTCTTGGCTTTGGGGGTTCTTATGAGAGGAGGTTATGGGTTTTGTACATCTTTAATGAGTGTGCTGTCTTCGTACTGCCACATGGGTATACTAAATTCCATCAATGACATATCAATGATCTAAATATAATATTCCGCTGAACATTCCTGATCAATCGTTTGTAGCATAATCGTACTGTGGCATCTGCTCGACTTTAGCATGTATGTAAACTAGCAGCTCTTTCTTCCCTTCAAGTACTTGGGGTTCAAACGCTGCAGCTATGATTTGAGAATTATTTTGCAGGATGTAAAGTTTCAAGCTTCCAAATAAATTTTCGAGAGTGTGAAAGTTTTGAAATTCTAAAAGTTAAGATTCTTGATTCTCGCCTTTCTGCAAGGAGATTGCATGAGTTTCTACTACTACTGGAATTGTATTGTCAAACCCTTCACAACTTTACTTAGCGAGCAGGTTCGCTTCACACATGATGAGGTAAGTTGGTGGCATGATCACGTGATTCAAAATACCTTGCTCGCAAATTGTGGGTCATACTAGCGGCGCCCACACACTGCACCGCGAAATTTGAGAAAATTGAAGTTTGGCTCAGAACGACGACCTCTCTAACGCCAACCACTCACCAACTTAACGACATATTCAACTTCGAGATGGCTTCCCGCCCAACTGTCTCGATCTTGTCCGCTGACGGAACTGTCAGCGGCGCCAGCCACCCTCTCCCAAAGGTACGATGAGAATTCTTCGAAAGCCCTGGCGTTGATAGTTTGCGAATTTGGCTCCGGGAGATGGAGGATCTTGGGGTGTGTTCTTTGGGAAGGAAAATGCTGACGAAAAACTTCAAACAGGTCTTCACCTCACCAATTCGCCCAGATATTGTCCAGACCGTCCACACCGGTGTTGCAAAGAACAAGCGTCAACCATACGCTGTGAGCGAGAAGGCCGGTCACCAAACCTCTGCCGAGTCATGGGGTACTGGTGAGTACACATCTTCTTTGATTCTGGATCATATGAATGGCGCTGGAAGCTGGGGACCGTGAAGGAAATTTGGGAGCAGGATGCAGCGCAAATGAGGCAATTGGGATCACAGGCTAATTTATATTTTCAACAGGTCGTGCCGTCGCACGTATTCCTCGTGTCTCTGGAGGAGGAACCCACCGTGCTGGACAGGCTGCCTTCGGTAACATGTGCAGATCCGGTCGTATGTTCGCTCCTACAAAGGTCTGGAGAAAGTGGCACCAGAAGATCAACCTGGGTCAGAAGTGAGCATACCTTTTTCATGGCAATCATATTGACCAAACTAACGCAATTCTTAGGCGATTCGCAACCGTCTCTGCCTTGGCTGCTTCCGCTGTTCCCGCTCTCCTCCTCGCCCGTGGTCACCAAGTCTCTACCGTCCCAGAGGTTCCTCTTGTCATCAACTCTGAGGTCTTCGCTGGTGCCGCTATTGCCCGCACTTCCGCTGCTCTCGGACTCTTGAAGGCTGTCGGTGCTGCCGCAGATATCGAGAAGGTCAAGAAATCCCGAAAGCTTCGTGCCGGTAAGGGTAAGCTACGTGGTCGCCGTCACAGACAACGTCGTGGCCCAATGGTGGTTTACGACCCAGAGGTCGATGGAAAGGAGTTGGCTCGTGCATTCCGCAACATCGCCGGTGTAGAGACATGCTCTGTCTTTGCCCTCAACCTCCTCCAGCTCGCACCTGGTGGACATCTCGGACGATTCATCATCTGGACCTCGTCCGCATTCAAGGCGCTTGACACCATCTACGGCTCAACCACCGTCCCATCAGCGCTCAAGAAAGATTTCCTCCTCCCACAACCAGTTGTTCAACAAGCAGATATCGGTCGTCTCATCAACTCTTCCGAAATCCAAGCTGTTATCCGTGCTGCCAAGGGAACTTCACGCACCAAGCGCGCTGGCGTCCAGAAGAAGAACCCACTCCAAAACAAGCAGGTCCTTCTCCGTCTCAACCCATACGCTGCTGGATACTCAAAAGCCAAGATCGGTACCAAGGGTCTCGATGCTGGCAAGCCCGAGAGAGCCACCAAGACTGCCTTTGCTAAGGTGCTCAAGGAGGAATAAACGGGTGCTTTTGTGTGTTTTTGCTGCGATGTGTCTCTTTTAGGCGTGATACTATGGGATGGGAGCATGGGTGTTAGCTACACGAGCAACAAGCCGTTAGTTGGCATGTCTACATAAAATAATGAAGACGAACCAAAAATTAACATTAAGCTCGCAATCTCTGTGATACGTGAGAGTGACCTTCTACAGATGACTTTGGTTACCATTATATTCCACGTTCTTTTGCCATGCCTTGAAGTTTGATTTTTCGAGCGGGTTAGTTTTGGATTGATATTAGTAACAGGCTCTGCTGTAAAAGGTAAACTCCTTCCGATGTCAGTTCCAATGCCAATTCCAATCAACATCTCGAAAAGCTCACGTATTATGGCACCTAGTACATACTTTGTCTCTCGAATTGTTGGGACCAGTCTAGAGCTACATATCTTGCAGCTCGAATGGCGCAAAAAAAGATTGCCTCTTCTCCTCTTTTTGTACGCACCTAGTAGCATATTGAGATATTGTCATGTGCATCTGCTTTTGTATTCATACCGTTGCTGTCTACAATCTTGTCTCAACCATTCTGCGCGTAAAATAACAGGGGGGCTTGTAGTGAAGCAACTGACACAGCTTCATCTACACAATGAGGTGTGAGATTTACAGAAGTGACTTACAGCTAGTTGTTAATGCAAATAACACATTCCGGTAGTATTGGTTCTTAAAGACTAGGTTATGTCTTCTGTCTGGTTGGAGATCAATATGGAATAAGTATAACCGCACTTTAATATAGTGGTTTTGATATTTGAGTGTTTCATACTCAACATCTCCAAAAATCAAACTCTTGATTTTCGAGTCGATCGAGGTTGACTAATATTCACAAGTGACATGAAAATTAGTGCTATCCCCTCGTCCCATCAGGTCGATCGCCATAATCCTCCCACGCTTCATCAAAGCCAGCGCTGCGGACCCATCTCGCCATGGGATCCGTATCCTCGACGCTATCCACCACCATATTGCCAATCTTCTCCCACATCCCCCCCTTCACCTTCGCCCAGCCCTCGTTCTCGTAGCCGCCGTCGCGCATCAGCCGCTCGCCAACAGCCACCGCTCGCCCGAGCTTTGGCGCGTGGCCGTCGTCGTCAAGACGAAACAGCCGTTCCCACACGCCGGGCCAGCCCTCGTTCTTGAGGGGGACATAATTCGCCACCTCGTCTAGGAGCAGCGGCGCCGAGTGCCGAGATGCATAGAGCGCGAGGTCGGTGTAGACTTTGAACTTCAGAAGCCGGATCTTGGAAGCTGGCGAGAGCCACTGCTGTGTGTTGAAAACGGGCAGGAAGATGCTGCTGTTAACACTATGCATGTAGTAAAAGTCGAATTTGACCTGCCACACCAGTTAGTCCCAGATTTTGAACGTAGGCACATTCGAAAAAGAAAAGGGGTTACATGCCTGCTTCGGAGGTCGCTGTGCAGCTGCAGTGAAGTAGATAGTGGCATTGATAATCTCTGCCGTCTTCTGTTCGATGTCGGCTTCGGATACGGTCCACTGCTTTGCGTAGTTGATCATTTCGCCCGGTGCGCGTTTGAGTATGCCATCACGGACTTTGTTCGCATCATCCCACTCCGCAGCGTTTGATAGCTTGGCGTCTTTGCGAATCTCGTCGAGGAGATCGGGCATGGTCTTGGTGCTGCTGGCGGTGGATTCACGTTCTGTGGTGAACAGATAGGAGGACATCCAGTCGTCATGCACAGCTGCTTGCGCAAGTGCTTCGGCGATGATGGCTGGCTGCTTGAATTCAACACCGAAGCCTAGATGAATGAACGGATGGAAAAAGCCTTTCTGGTTTAGCAACGCTGCATAGATTTCAGTCTGATTGAACGTACCCGCAAACACTCTCCCGAGCAAATCTTCCGCACGTTCGTCGCCGGAAAAAAGAAACTCGTTCAAGACATTCTCCCAGCCCTTGTCGGCCATTTCCTTCTTGAAGAAGGAAAGGAACTCAGAATAGTATTTTCCCTTGCCGAGAAACTTCTTGAACTGCTCTGGCGACTTCATGTCTTCGCTGATATCTTTCCTAGCTTCGGAAAGCTTGCTCTGATAGGAAGTATTGTGCTTGTAGTGCTGCTCGATTGCCTCTTTCGGTGCACCGAGGCTATATAATGTAAGCAAGCCATGGACAATATGATTATGATAGCCCGCTTCGTTGAAGAAGATGTGGTGTTTCTGCATAGTGTCAGAATCTGTGTCTTTGCATCAAGACTTTGGCACAAGCTACTCCATGGTTCTCTTGCAGCAATTCTGAGGTCCTTGATGCGGTATCAGCATTTTGTGGGATGGTGTTGAAGACACCGGTGTCCCCAGCTGTGAGGTGGATTTTGTTTCTGATTTTTCTGTCAGTAGGCCATCCAAAACGCGGTGGGATTAAGATGGATTAATAGTTAAATATTCATATAAATAACAACAGGTTGTGAAGAGCTTCACTCACGGTGTAGCCATAATGCGATTGCTATAGAGGTTTCTCACCACTGCTGGATTTGAGAGACTAGTGATAAATTGCTTCTTTATATATGTGGTATTGTGCTTAAGATGACTCGAAATCGTAAACTGACACCTGGTCAAAGTAAGGTGGCTTTTAAGTATATGATAATGTTGTCTGGCCACTATGCTACTCATCTTATTGGCAGCTGCTCGTATATCTGTACCATACCAGCGAATGGTCTTATTTAGTAACTGCTTTGCAACTCGCTTGTCATGTGTCCGGAATGACGATGTTCTCGCCCCGCACCTATTACAAAAGCATGAGGCCTGCTTACTTTACCATGTCACCCCGGCAAACGTTTTCCAATGGCCAACAGATATATCTGGCAACACTTGACAAATACATATTCAAGTTCTAGAACCTCCGGATTAGCTAAACATGAATTCTTCCGTCGCTGAAGCTGGGGTAGCTGCCTACTTCTTGAGCGGGGAAATGGATGGCGCTGGAGTACAGAACACGTGCTGTCTCGCTTAATTTACAACCCCTTTAGTGGATCAATTCTATACAGAGCTGAAAATGATTGTGTAATAAAGAGTCTACTTATTTGGAATTAGATTCACGAGAGTAATGGAGGTTGATGATTATGATAACATTTGTCAGAATAGGTGGTCAAAATGCCAACGCCGAAGCTTTAGCAGTGGACTTGCGGACAACTCTCAAGGCCGAGATCCGAATATGCACGTTCCGTCAATTCAGATTTGTCGGAGCCAACGATCCCAACCTTGTCTTTTACAACTTCCCTAGGATCATCTCGCTTGCCAGATCTCCAATATCGGCTTCCCTCGCTTCCGCAATGCTACAGCCAATTTTCCAGGCTGATGTAAAGCGACGACTTGCCAAACCATTTCAACCGGAACTCCAAGTTCTTCGATAGAGTCAACATCTTGGCCTCCTAATTTCCATAATTTGGTGCTGCAATCACGTCCGCAAGCGTTTTCCGCTGCACCACCATTTTTACCTCCTGTGATGAGCCGAGAGCCTATTAAACAACTTTTCATAATAGCTTTATCGTGCAATTGTGTGCTGCGCTCTAGTGCATATGTATTATCTGAGGAGGCGGTCCAAACTTTTGCAAAACCGTCCGTTCCGGTGCTGATAAGATGGTGTTGGTAAAATATAAGACCGTTCACAACCTTGGCGTGAGCTTGGAATGATGCGATGAGGGTTCTGAGTGGATGAGATGTTACTTGCATGCTTAGGCATACCAACAACTAGAGAAAGGAAGAGGAACTCACCCATTAATTATGTTTAATATTTGAACTCCTCCATCTCGCAACCCTACCGCCACTCCTGCTTCTCCAACATCAAGTCCAAACACGTCAACCTCCATCTTTGCTCTCCAAGTCAGACTGCCGTTATCCACATCCCAGGCACATACTGTGCCTTCGTAGCTTGACGAAATAAACTTGCTGTCATTTTGAAAAGATCGAATTCTTGCAATTTCTCCATTGTGGCCGTTGATAAAAGAATGGTTGTAGGTGTCTGAACCAAGTATCCATTGTCGAATAGAGCCTTCTGATGTAATAACAAGCAGAGAAGGGTTTGTGCGAGGTGCGAGAACATGCAGGTGCTCTATGATAAGACTTTTCGAATCCGCAGAGGCTGTACTGAGTGAGGTTATTGTTTGGAGTAATGTGCTTTAAAAGTGTTAGCCTACATAGAAAAATGAGTTTCGCAGTCTGTTCAGTAAGTCAAAGAATGCCTTTTTCTTTCTAAGCGACAAAAATATGTGAAGTAAAACAAAAGTGCGTTCTCACTAAAACAGCAAGATTATAGTGTATGGTCAAATTAGGGGGATCTTGTTATACAGAGACTCGCCATCTGACCTTTCATTTACCCGCCAAACTCTCAAGGCACCATCAACACTCCCAATTATAACCTTATCGTCGACTATAGATACCGCCCAAACAAATTCACCACACGGATCTTTGAAACTGGCGACGTGAGAACAGTCTAGGCACGAGAAAACGTGAACGTATGCATTTGTTAGTGCAACAGCAATGTAATTATCATTGCATGATAGATCAGTTACAAGTGCATTTTCGTTATCATGACAGGGGACACTCGCTGAGTTAAGGAGGTCCATGATCGTAGGCAGAGGCTGCTTGTAAGTAAGAAGTGTCACGTCTATTAGGAAAATGGAAGAAGTCTGATGAGTGGCTGTTGGTATGACACAGCCCCTGCCTCTTGATACCCAACTTCGGTACCACAATATTGAGGCATCAGGGGCGGTTTATAACGCTGCATACAGTACAGGTTGATGTCGATAAGAAATTAATTAGTCTCCGTTGAACAGCGTTGTAAGCTATCCACAATATGATGGTGCAGATCACAATAACTCACCTCTATGTTTATTTAAGATGGGAAATATAACATATGGTCGTAGATATGATGTAACTTTGAGGTGGCGCCTGAGGTTGCTAGATCGCAAACCTAAAACCTACCAGTTCCAGCCACACTCACCTTCATCCAGCCACATCACCCAATTACCGTGCTGATTGGTGCTTACAGCTTATGATGTAACGCATCAACAATGACCTCGATGAACCCTAAGCCAGCAAGTTTGGGGGTATTTACCATGAGCACGCGGTAAAATCCACGGTGTAGAACAAAGCAGATTCAGTGTCTTCTTCTTCTCTTTCTGTAGTCGCTGTATTCTACACTACATACTTTCTCCCTTTGGCAGCATTCCAATGGCAACTTTGCAGGATCAAGTTACTGTTGTAAGCTCCGTGCTACTCAGAATATTAACCTACATCTTCTTGAGATGGATTCCCGGACATGTGAGTTGCCTGACCTGTCAATGAACATTACTAATCGTTTCAAGCACCTCCCTCCGGTCATATGGACCTTAGCAGCAGTCTATCTGCCATCCTTCATCACCAGTTTGTTGACGCAGGCGCAATATGAGGTGATAGAGGATGATATAGACATAACGATCACCGAGAAAGAAGAAAAAAGCCCCCCGGATTTTCCTTCCACCGCTGCGCATTCACACAACTTGCGCCGATCAAGCAAGCAAATCGAAGAAGATGACATTGAGGTGGTGGAAACAATTGTACTGGAAGAAAGGTCTGCCAAACCATGGAGGACACTGTTGACGGGCCTCCCCAGCCCTACATCGTCACTACTATCTCTTGCCACTTTGTTGATCAATGTTGCTCTCCTGCTAGGAACAGCCGATTTAATCTATCGAGCAAAGGCAGTTCATCCTAGTCACGATTTATCTTTTGCACGTCTGGGATATGTCTCAACTACTGAAGCTAAACTTCTTGTCCGAGAACCGCATCCATCAGAGCTACCAATTACTGTTTCATATCGAGTAGTCACCCCTGGTGCTCTGAATGAGGATCCATTCTGGCAAAATGCTGGGAGTATCGCTGCTCTAGGAAATGATACAGACTTTACAGGAGTTGTGAATATGCGACTGCCAAATTATCCAGATAGAACCTACCAATGGAGGACTTCAAATAATCATACCGGATTCTTTACGGTGCCACCACGTCCTGGAGTTGTCCCCAGTACGGGTTTTACTTTCCTGACCAGTAGTTGTATCAAACCAAGATTCCCATATAACCCCTTGCAACATGGGCTGGCTATACCAGGTTTCCGCCATCTTGCTAAGGTTATTGAGAGTATTCCAGGTGGAGCGCAATTCATGCTCTTTCTTGGCGACTTCATTTACATCGATGTACCGAAGCGATTTGGCTCAAGTACGGAAGATTACCGAAGAGAGTACCGACAAGTATATGCCTCACCTGACTGGCCATCAGTTGGCCAGAATTTGAGCTGGATTCACGTCCTCGATGACCATGAAATCGCCAATGACTGGGATAAAAGCCTAGAGGGTGTATATGATTCAGCAGTCGATCCATGGCACCATTATCAGACTGCAGTCAATCCTCCACGAGCTCGGCAAGCAGGTGCTTTCCACAAAGTTCGGGACAATTCTACGTATTTTGAGTTCACTCAAGGGCCCGCGTCTTTTTTTATGATGGATACTCGGACGTACCGAGATCCATCGGGATCCATATCTCCTGGCATGCATCCAAATAGTACCTCCAAATCCATGCTTGGTGCCGCTCAACGTGCGGATCTTCTTGCATTCCTCGCTCGCACCGAACCTCGCGGCGTGAAGTGGAAGATTGTTGCATCTAGCATCCCTTTCACCAAAAACTGGCACGTCAATTACCTTGACACATGGGCTGGCTATCTTTCCGAGCGACAAATCATACTCGAAGCCATGTGGGACGTCAGTTCAACTGATGGCGTTGGCGTTGTTGTCTTGAGCGGTGACCGACACGAATTCGCTGCTACTGCGTTTCCGCCGCCAGCAAATAGCAAATGGCCGGTCAGCGCTACTGTTCATGAGTTTTCCACAAGCCCACTGAGTCAATTCTACCTTCCTGTCCCCACGTACAAGCAAGCGGATGATGAAGATGTTATGATGAAGTATGCTTATCCTTTTACACTCTGCTTTCTGCTGTGCATGATGCTAACTCCTGAGCAGGTACATTCCACATGGTAATTCTAAGGTCGGTGCAATCACCATCGAAGATGCAGCTACAGACCAGAGCAGCCTAAAGTTCAGATTGTATGTTGATGGCGTTGAGACATGGTCCTCCGTATTACTATCGCCACCTGCTGGGAGAGCCAGTCGTCGAAGTAAGGATGCATTATGGGGATAGTTTTTTAAAATAAATGTGAGCAGTTTGTATGCTAGGGAAATGGTTCTATATATTTTAGTATTGGTAAGCTGGCGCCGTGAAAAAACATGCTAGATTTTTTTCAAATGTTAAGACCCGACGAGGCAGAGGTGCCACTTGTTTTTTTAATAAATAACAATAGTAGAAGAGCAATCTATATAAACTGATTATGCTTCAACTTCATATGAATTCCTTGCACAAATCCTATATAGTTTCTGCTATTTCTGACATTCAAATACTCTGTTAACGTGCATCCCTGCGTCGAGACGCACCCTGTGACGAGACAAACCATCGGTACTTTGTATTCGATTGATTTTTAAATTGGGAAGCTATGGAAAAGTCTTATAGTTTTGTATTAGTTACATTATATAACTATTCCTTAGTAGTTTAAATCCTGATTATTCTTAAAATTATGCTCGCATTGTTGCCGTCGCGCCTGATCAAGGAGGACGTCGGATTTGGAGCGAAACAGGACCCCTGACCTACAGCGCCACCATGAGCTCTTTGTGCCTTCTAATTTTATAGAATAATTTGATTTAGGTTTTCTCGAGCCTTAATATGATGCCAAAAAATCATTAGCAGCCTTGTAGTGACCAAGCAGTGCTATATTATGCGATATCGCCATATGGGTTAGTACCTCTAATCAAGCGATCAAGTGTCCCTGGTTATGGTTATAGTATTTGCAACGTATCTATTTTTTTCAATTTTATGAGAACGGGTCTTTTCTCCTGATATATACTTATTCTAAATCCTTAAACCCCTGAGCAACCTCGCCCTGCTCTTACCTCTCTTTCTTTTTATATAGGAGTTATGGTAGATGTCGATTCATATATGGTATCCTCGCTTTCTGAAACCAAAGTCCGGAAAGTAAGTTCTGGTTGATCCCAGTGTGCCTGTCATATATTAATTAGCGGTCCTATACTTATTATAAATCTTATTGTTGATTCTTACAAAGTGGTTGCAACCTCTCATTCGCAAAACAGATGTAGTCCTGAAAGGCTTGCCGGCCGTCTTTGCGCCTTCCAGCTCCTCTTCAAGCTTCCAAACGCCCCATGGCATCTCCCATACCGACATATCGCACCATATGTATTTCAATTTTATATTTGCCCAGCTGCCTTTCATGTCTGAAGGGTAGAGTAGGCGGTTACGTAAAGACTCTCCCAGATTTTGCTTTTGACAACCACTGAAGATGATGCCATCAGAAAACTTAGTCATATCAGGAATGACATGCAGTGAGGTTGCGATATCCTCTTGTTGCATAGTGGCTATTGTAGGTGGGGGATTCTTCAAGGCTGTACGGAGTTCAAGCTGATCAGCCGTCGCACCGTGTTGATAGTAACCCGCAACCCACAGAGCAAAGGCCTTGATAGCTTCTCCAGGGGTGAGAGTCTGATCTTCAAACGGTTGGTAAGAACTCTCTGGACGGGGGTATCCAAGCGCATGATATGGCGGATCTATGGCATGTCAGTCTGATATCATGGAAATATACGATGGGGGTTGGGTGAACACAGACCATATAAAGTAACTCCTCGAATATAATCTGAAAGGTCAATACCTCCTAGATGATACATAGGAGCATGAACTAAGAATGCCATTGCCCAGAGGCAACCAATGGACCACCCTGTCAATAAAATACTGTTTTTGGCAATGCTTGACTCTGCTACTAGCGAACTGAGACATTGGGCCAATTCCAGAGATCTTTCTCTAACGAAGTCCTCCAGTGTGGAGTCAGAAGACGGGTTATCAGATAAAGCGGCAGAAAGAGAATCAAGCTCGGCAGCACTGTAAGGCTCTGACCCAGGATAATCCCGCCTATTGATAAGAACAAGTCGTGTGTTGTTGCTCTTTGCGTATTGGCAAAGACGAAGGAAGTTCCCCAAGAACAATTTTAGCATCTGTACTTAGAGGATAACAGAGCTAACACACCTGAATGCCATGAGAAGCCGTGGATAATGACTAAAGTGAGATAGTCTTTGTTCTCTCCTGGAGCTCCTGTGTCGTGAACGCCGAGGAGGCCGAATCTCTTCATTTTGAGTTGAGACATTAGATAACGCAGAATCTATAACCAAACTCCAGGGGAATTGGAGGGGTTTTATTATTCTTGATGCCTTCCATATGCAATCTTGGCATAAGCAAAGTCCAACAGCTTACCATCTACCTAGAAACCTTAGTGTCGATTCACTCTGAATACGTGGCACCACTACGTCGTATCACGTTGAATGTCAGTTGTGTTCATAGAGCATTTAGTAATGTTGATTGACTACATATGGGTTGTTGATGATATCCCCGGTGAACATGTTGAAAATACACCAACACTTAGGAAAGAATTATTCCCCAGACATAGCACAACTGATTACTAGAGCCTGAGGCTTTAAGTATACGGCATATATGATCAGGATAATCTAGACAAGTGGATGCTAGTAAGACTAAGTCCTGAAAACGTTAATAATGGCGCTTTATATCAGCGTCCTTGCACGGTGACACTGCAAAGGCCAGGTGTGCCATCAGCTTTAAAGGAGTGGCTGAGTAAAATATAGCGAGCCCCGGATTTATACAGTATGTTAAGGCTTGGCTAATCCACATTGATAAGCACTAAATTCTGAAGCTAAAACGTGTGGCGTTTATACCTATATTTTTGCATCAGAGTAATTCCCGGACTGCACTATTTTCGTTTCAACTATCTTCAAAATCCAGAACCATAATTCTTTTATTATAGAACCGTTCCCCAAGGGCTTCGAAATTCTAAATAATGTGTAAAACCGCGATTAAGCAAGGGGATATAGCTAAAGCGGCGGTCTATAGCGTGATTGAACTAGTCGACAGTATGATCAACTACAATCTTTTTCTTATTGCTAAGTAGTCTCCTTGAGGAGAAATAGGTAAAAAGTGTCGATTCACTCTGAGTATGTGACACCACTACGCTGGTATCACGTAGAGTGTCAATTGTATTCATAGAGTAATCGGTGATGCATTATTGACTACATACGAGTGTTGATGATATTCCAAACTAGGAATCCACAATGGTCATGTGATATATCACATGGCCAATAGCAAATACGTATATTGAGAATGTACCAAAAGAAAGTGATATAACAATAAAATCGTCATAGACTTGCTAAGAAGAAACTTGTGGTACTAGAACTATAAATCTGTCTTGAGACGTAGGGATAGACGTTAGATTCTCAATTCTTGCTACAAGGAAGTGTCAATTTATTGAACCAGTTTGTATAGATATTGACTTTGAAATCCACATTCACTCTGATTGTTGGGTAATCCAAGGCTTCGTCACCAGCATTGTCGTGTGGGAATAGAACAATCACAACAATTTGATTCTCCTTCGCCAATTTCCTCTCCTCCGAATCACTCCTTCTTAGCTATTACGAGTTTAAACAGAGATCTCGTCAAAGAGAACAACACACGGTAACCCTGACAAGTTCAATTTCCTGAATCTTTTCCAACGCTAGTTTGTCGCAAACGCACCTGTTCTGAAGCCACCACATTTGTGCGTACCCAAAGCACAGATCACTCATTCCATTCCCTTCTCACACACGTCTGTTTACATAAAGCAGCATCTGCCACTCCTTGGAACGCAGTTCGATTTGCTATAAACAAAATCTACGTAATTAGATAATCCTACAGCAACGTGCAACTTTTGGTAAGTGAGGTAAATACTGCAACTGTCACAATAATCACAACACCAGCTAACCAGCTTCACTTTTCAGCAACAGCGTACCAGCCAGTTAATTACAATTATACGTGCAGACGAATCAAATACAATCATAGATATAGAAGGAATTTCTTGAGTCATTGGACCAAGCAGCAGCATCAACAAATCACCTCCTACCTAGCTTCATCAAAATATTCAGATCTGCACTTTCAGCTTTCAAGAGGAAGAAAATAAGGCACTCGGCTGAGTTCCTATATTTCTACTTAGACTCGAAACATATTATTTGGACATATTCTTTGGAGACGGCTCTGCTTGTCTATTAGGTACGTTAAGTACTCCAATAATTTGTTGGACTTGCAAATCATTCTGGTAAACGTCACTTTGGAAAAGTTTTAAACCCAGTCAAGTTGTGGTTAGCAGTTTCCTCAAACCTTGCGCTAGTCTTGAAATCACACACTGAAGTTTACCATTGACTTAATCTTCAAGAGTGATCTTAAGCTAACTTCAGCTAGATTGGGACTCTGACTGAGCATTTTTATTCGTATGCGTCCCACATATCGGCTAAGAACATTTCCTGAGACAAGACCCTGTTCAATTTCACTGAAGCTGAGACTTTAATTATGGTATAGATTGGCACTCAATAAGCAACAGAGAGTTCAAGGTCAAATATCGGGCAGGTTCAGAGGGAATATTGAGGCGACATGTCGAAGAATACGAATAGTGACAGTATAGCTAGGAATCTAGCGATCAAGCACCACAATAATGATGAGAAGAAGATTGAGAAACGCACTAAGGACATACAGACCGCCGAAGGGGTCGGGAGTATCCAGAATATTGGAAAAGCTTTAGAAAAATGCACTCTAGATCGATCAGCCAGTGATTTGCCATCTCGATGTGCTATAGCAGATCTTTATGGCCGAGACAATTCAAACCCTATGCTGCAGGTTCCAACTAGGAGCCGCAATATTGTGGCTCCAGCATCAGTACCCAAAGCACTAGCTTTCAGATCTTACAAGAACGGAACGCTCATAACTAACAACTTTTTGCCCGCGGGTAGACCAAAGCAGCAGGCAAATCAGGCTTCTCCCACTAAACAATTAGGTTTGTTCCCAGGATCCACCCACAAGCAAACAGAACTATCCATTAGACCCACTGTCTTGAGTCCTCGTTCACCAGAATCCACTCCGTCAGTTTCATCACCAGGCTTATCAGCTTCTGTTACTCAACCTCACATCACTAGGTCGCCTCTTTTGCATATAGACTATCCAGAAATAATTCGATCTGAAACACTTAAAGAATTTCTCTACTCTACCAAGCCACGATTCGAGAAACTATCTCGAGCAATCGGACAACAAGTGGCACCTGCGCCGAGTCATTTTTCGACCAACTCGGGTAATAAAAAAGACAGTTCTCAAATTGATCAGAACAATCTCTGTAAACTAAAATCCCTCATCAATACAATTCCCCGCGGACCTACAAAGAATGATCTATCCACTGGCTCGCAGCTCTGGCAGTCAACTGATGGATCATATCATTCATTTCACGAACTCAAGTTGCCACCACAAGTTCCTCGTACTTGGACTGAGCGCGCAGAGCCATACAAGAAGGACATTTTGATTAGCATTGACTCAATCACTCATAACATTCATCGTATGAAGGCAGATTACGATGCGAGCGGCAAAGAATGCTGGCAAGTTGTAGACGACTACAACCCTGAAAGATATGATCTCGTTGAAGCTGTGAAGAAGTTATCAGAAAATCAGAAAGAGGCCTTCTGGATGCAAAATTGGATTGGTATCACCGTCAACTTTGGAAATCGTGCGGAAACTATTACCGAATCTATAGAGGAGGCATTAAACCCACTCTACCCAATTACTAGATTCAGGAGGAGCATTTTAGAGACGCTGAGAAAATTAGGCAAAGAGACGGGTATGTACGAATACGCCTTGTCTATTTTCATTACGATCATCTGCCCTCTACAAAATGACCCCAAGGAGAACTTCAAGACTTTGACCAAAAAGCAACAGCGCTCGCCAGAGTTCCGCGAGGTGGTTGATCTAGCCAGAGAGATGAACAAATTTACAAAGATCAACAAGATGGAGGTTATTCTGATGAACGTTCCAGGAGTCCGTGCCCGCCTCACGATCGAACAACTCAATTACGCTCTTCCTTTTTACGATTGTAACTTTGAGAATTGGTCTTTGATGTGGCAGAATGAGTACATGACACAGACTGAATCCGTCCAGAACTGGCCGATTACCTATCTTGACCGCGAAATGTACAAGGTTCACCAAGAGCGCGCACGCTTTGGAGAGAGAATGAACGATGGGGGAAGAGATCCAGCCAACCCATCACCTAATTCCACCCGAGGAGATTTCAATTACGGCGTTGAATATCGTGCGGATAATGAGCTGCAAGACATTACCTGGGTTAGGAGTGATGCCCGTGGCTACAGATATGAGCATCGTCATGAAGCTGAAAAGGCTCCTAAGCGGCCACTTGAATACTATCGTCACCCATGATTAACATGTCGAGCACTGGTTTGCTGAACGTAACCTGATCTAGGCTGCTCTAGTATGCTCAAGAATCTAAAGTTTGGCTTAGAAGAAACCTGATAAATAATCTGATTGATAAGGCGGCACTTATCACCAACAATCTCAGTTCATGAAGCAGTAATAAAATTATGATATTTGCATTTCACAAATTTCTCAAGTATGTTGATTTTCAGATTTAAGGTCTCCTCAAACAATATGATGTTAACCACTATATAGCCATTCACTTGGCGCCTAGTCAGTTTCTCCTCCGCAGAGATCCCATATGCACATACCCAACTACCTCGAAATTATGGTTTGAAAGCCGGCTATTTAGCGGCGTTCTCCCCTAAACCCACGCATTTCGCAACTCCTATATGTGGCTTTTCTGAGCCTTGGATTGATGCTAGTGAGGTGATTCGACTTTATAAACTAGTACTAGAGTATTACATGCACTAGGTTGTGGCACATACATCTCCGATAGAAATATAAGCGTTGCCAATAACTCAGCAATTTCTCTACCTAGCTTTTACTCTGGCGGTTTAGTTTTAGTTGCTTCAAATCCGAAGAATTCCCAGAAAATTTATGTTGAACTGTTTCTGACTACAGCAATACACGTTCTGTGTCAGGTCTGGCTTGAGTTTTGTGTGTGAATCAGTAGACAGGCTAATATGAATGTTAGCTGCACTTTTTAAAAGTCTTTGACTCATTGCTAACTCTCACATCTTCTATAACCTACACAATCTGGCCAAAATTAGTTCGGTGTTATATCGTTCGTAGCTTAATCTCATTGAAACGCAGCTACATAAAACCTGGCAGAGCATCCATCGGCAAAAGTGATACAGGCGGCAACGAACATGGTGAAATCAGTACTAGACAAGGGTGAGGTCGAGTTTGACGGACTTTTAGAAGAATTCCACAGCATCGAGGGGAGGCTCCGATGGGCAACAACGGCCATGGAGAAAGTAAAAGAGAGTTTTAAAGATGACTTGAAGCGAAGAAGCGGCAAGTTTAGCGAGGCAGACGTGGCTTCAAATCTAAGAGACCTCGAAAACAAGCATAATGAATGTTTGAAGGAGATAAAACGAATCAGAGAAGAGAGGAACAAGACCAAGGGCTTCGGGAAGTTTTCATTAAGATATTTGGAGTTGGAAAGGAAGCTCGACGGTTTGAAGAGGAAGTCCAAGGATGCAAACGAGCTCATCAAAGCAATCAGGAGGGTGATTGTGATCTGGGAAGATCCATCTTTAGTTATCAAAGGAGCCCAAAATGTGAATAGGCCGGAAGGCTTGTGGCTTCTTGAGGGTGGAACTGGATTTCAGGTGAGGACTGTGGCAGGAGCAATCCTGGTGGAAGGAGGGAATGTGGAGAAGAAATTGCAAAGAGCACGTACGGGTACATGGTAGGCGTCTGCAAGTAGATTCCTATGATGCTAACGTTGGTTTGCAAACACAATACATTTTTGGGAGCTACAAATGAATTAACTGTTAATTGGAAGGTGGCTTGGTCTGCGAGCGGCCTCGTATATGCCCTGTACCCCATTTAATTAACCCGAGAGTGAATATCCCAAAGTTACTGCTCGATCAAGATATATAACGTAGCTAAATTTTGATCCACGTTAGCTATGCATAGTTTTGATTACATAGAAATATAATTGGATACCAAAAGCTCATTCCGTAATTATTTTCCGTCGTTCTTCTATTAGAGTCTAGGAGGATTGATGAGAAGGAACCTTTACTGAAGGCTTGGCGGCTCGCTTAAAATAGGGGCAACTATTAAGCATATGTATGTATGCTCGCATGTTCCAAACTCAATGATTATAAAACATATGCTGTGGTGAAACCATCATCTGGAAGGATGGTATTGTTGAATAAGAATAGTGAAATGCTCATTGGTCAAAGCGAGGAAATGTAATCGATTTCGAGATAATAGGAATAAATTTGCTGTTAGCTCGAGCATCCTTATACATGCAACTTACACTTAGGAGCCTGAAGGAGTTCATCTCATCGAAGGGTATAATCTACCTAGATTGTGTAGATAAATTATGAGGCATTATCCATTGTAAATGAGAACGTGGAGGAGCACCGCACGTGTTTAAACTCGATACTAAGAAATTTTGTGGTGGGGTATCTCATGATCGCATTTGTAGTTATTGATCTAATCTATCGTTTTTCCCTGACACCAATCTCTTGAGCAGGTTGACTAGTATCCTAATTTTAGTCTTCACCTTCCTTGAGCAGCTCTTCTGCTACCACAATCTTGTCATCTGGTAAGACAGCATTTTCTTCTGATTTCTCGCCATTCAGTTCCGAAGATCGAGCCTTCTTCTTAGCTGCAGCTGCTTTTTCTTTGACCTCCCTTGCTGCTCTCGAAGCCGCCTTTTTAAGTGCTCGATTGCTCATGGTGACGGCTCCATCTCCCTTCCGTGCTACGATGGGCAACTCCACGCGCACCCTTGCTTCATCTTCTGCACTCCACTCTCGTGGCAGAATGGCAAATACTAAATAACTTGTATGGTTCTTCACCTCTGGTTCTGTCCTGTGAACTAGCTTTCCTTCTTTATATACCTTCTTCTCTACCAAGCTCTCCATAATCTTCTCCCGATTGTTAGGATTGTCTTGTTTCTTTTTGGTCTTAGCGCCAGTTTCGTGGAAAACTTTGAAGTTACCTTCCACATCCAGCAGGCGCTGCAGGGCTTCATCGACCGTAGCAGGGGTGGTTTGCAGACCTCTTTGAGCTCCGTTATCGATCCCTATACGCTCACGCCTGATTTCAAATCGTCTATGCGCTATAGCAACCATTTCAATGTCCACCCAACCCAGTTGTCGCATCACCGACATTGTCTTCTGCACTTGCTCAATACACGGCGAAAAACTGCATATGTATACTGTCGCCAAAGGATTGAGCGGCGAAATGAAGGGCTCAGGCTTTGACCGAACAAGATGTGGCAGGGCTAGCCATGGTGCTGGCAGATCCAAAAAAACAGCCTCTGCATTGGGACTTTTACCGTTCACAAGAAATCCATTCTCACAGACGTCTCGATGCGTTATCTCAACGATACCTTCTAATCCGTGTTCTTGAATCTCTATTTGAAGTTTCTCGTGCCGTTGTTCATGAAACTCAAAACTCCAGACTTTCCCTAATTTTCGCTTCGTGGCCTGCGAGCCATTTGCGGCCTCTGAGCCTGGATATCCGTGATAAACTGCTCGAGAAGAGGCATGAGTAAATGAACCACTGCCAGCACCTGCCTCTATGATCTGAGATCCAGGTCGGGCTTTTAGTCGATGGAGGATATAGCTGTAGTCTGGCGTATAGACCACTTGAGTGCGATGAGGTAACGAACTTGTCCAGTTTTCGGGTGTAGGTGCCAAAAGATGTATGAACCCACTTTGCGCAGTCACTGCCTCTGCCTCTTCTTTTGCCACAACAGATTCGTTAACCTGTGCATCAGTGGAGAGACCACTTTCCGCCTTCAGTCTCTTACTCGCCGTCTCCAGCTCCTTTACGTCGTCTCGTTTTCGTTTCTTCTCTGGTTTCTGATCCCGCCTTCCGCGTGATCCTGTGTCGACTCTAGAAGCAAGTACCTGGCTTCCCCAAGGGCGTCCAATCAATGTTTTATGAGGAAAAGAGCCAAATCGAGTGTTCACGACCTTTCCCTCCGCATAGCCCTCATCATCGTCGTCGTGCTCTCTGAGAATTGTAGGCAATTGAAGGTCTCGTTTCAAATGTACAATAGATAACTTATCAGCCGGTGCAACATTCCCCGAATGAAGGAATGGCGAAATGTTCGAAGTCATCTTGCTCTGTTGTGTTTGAGCAATCATGGTAGAATTCATCTGATTCAGGTCATTAAACCAAAATTTATTTTGGCCGAACGCATGCCAAGCTTTCAGCCTTATGCCCCACTTCAAGCCTTGTGCATTGCATTGTATTTTGTTTGGTGGCCTCAGACTCACTCTTACTTGACTCACTGTTTGAGTTAACTATTCAATAATACTTAAAGCGTGGAGGGAGAACTCTTAGATGCAGAATACTCTTCGTCTCCTACGACAGCCATTGCGAAGAATTATAAAACATCCTGTTCCCTCATTTCTGGCTAAACACAACACCACAATGGCTGAATTAAAAATCCACAACACACTAGAGTTAGGAGGACGAGAACCTGTGCCCTTCATACCAATTGAAGAGGGCAAGGTGTCTTGGTATGCCTGCGGACCGACGGTTTATGATCACTCTCATCTAGGACATGCGAGAAATTATGTTTCTACGGACATTATAAGGAGGATAATGCTTCATTTCTTTGGGTATAAGGTCAATTTTGTAATGAACATCACAGATGTGGATGATAAGGCAAGTTTAGTAAAAATTCGCAGAGAATCGTTATTGATATTCGTTGTTTAGATCATATTGCGAGCTCGAAGGTCCAAATTACTAGAGCTGGAGAAGGCGAAGAATCACTCGGGACCAGAATTGTCAAAAATAGCCGCCGCAGCGTTTGAGTCATATGCCCAAGGAAACCTTCCTGAGCTATTAAAGGTTAACGGCACTCCTGTTAGCCCAGAAAATTATACGGAGAGGCGCGATGCAGCTTACGGGAATGTTTTAGCTGGTAAGACGCTCAGTGGAGAAGGGAAACCAGGAGACGATGAAGCGAAAATGAAGATGCACCTCAGCAATCTCACAGCAGCAGCAGAGGCAATCAAACAGAATCAGATACTTGGAGGGGCAGATGAGATCCTATTGCCCTACCTCGACTCGCTATATAAGGAGACTGTTGATGCGAAGGACCACAAGACCTGGACTGATGTAACAGAATACTGGGAAGATCAGTTCATGGGAGACATGGATGCGCTTAACGTACTACGGCCAGACACAATCACAAGAGTCACGGCATATGTCCCCCAAATTGCCGAATTCGTTGATAAGATCATACAAAAAGGTTTCGCTTACGAAGCGGATGGCTCTGTATATTTCGATATTGCAGCTTTCGAGGGAGCGGGAAACACGTATGCACGGCTACGGCCTCAGAGTAAAAATGACAAAGAACTCCAAGAGGAAGGGGAAGGCTCACTAGGTAAAAGCCTAGGTGGAAAGAGAGGCGCAGGAGATTTCGCCCTATGGAAAAAGTCAAAGGCTGGAGAGCCCAGTTGGCCAAGTCCGTGGGGCGAGGGTAGACCAGGATGGCACATTGAGTGCTCAGTAATGGCTTCCGATGTCCTAGGTTCTCAGATGGATATCCACTCTGGAGGAGTTGATCTTGCATTTCCCCATCATGACAATGAGTTGGCTCAGAGTGAGGCATACTATTGTGAACATGGCCATGAACACTCATGGGTGAAATACTTCCTACACATGGGACACTTGTCAATTTCCGGTTCAAAGATGTCAAAATCGCTGAAAAATTTCCAAACCATTAGAGACGCCCTGAAAACAGACTATACTCCAAGAAGCATGAGGATCATCTTCCTGTTCGGTCGGTGGAATCAAGGTGTCGAGATATCGACGCAGATGAGATCTCAAGCTGCGGCATGGGAAACTAGCGTGGATGTAAGTTTGTTGATAGCGTCTTATTTGATGGAACTAACCTGTATAGAACTTCTTTACCAATGTCAAAGCAGTTGTGCTTGCTTCTGAAGCAGAGGAGTCTACTTTGGAATCGCTTGCAATCAGCCCAAAACCAGACAATCTGCTATCTGTGCTAAAGAAAGCCGAGGAAGCTATGCACAATGCGCTTTCTGATTCCTTTGACACAAACACTGCAACTCAAGTCATTGATCAGCTTATAACGTCAGCCAATACCCATATGTCAAAACCGATAGAGGAGCTAGATATTCCAGGCCTCGAGGCAGTGGGGCGATGGATCACCAAAATGGTCGGAATATTTGGATTAGACGCGAACGCTTCCCCACCGTACAATGGCCTGGGCTGGTCAAATGGCGCAACTGACAAGAATTTGACCGCTGAGCAGTACGTGAGACCTTTTGAACAGGTTTACAAGCAAGTTAAACAACGAGTTGAATCACTTGGATTAAAATCCGAAGCTTTAGATAAGCTTCTCGTTGTTGATGTTGACGGAAAATTTAAATCACTTGCTCAAGGCGAAGTAAAGTTCCGAGAGACACTGGCAATGCCATACTTGAAAGCAGTATCTGATATAAGAGATGAAATTCGACAACTTGCTCAGTCGTCACCAAAAGAGAGTAAGAAGGAGCTTCTGGAAATCTCTGATGAGATTCGTGATGACTATCTCACTGAAGTTGGCGTGTATCTTGATGACAGTACCAAGGGCACAGTGATAAAATTCGTACCTAAAGAAGAGCTCCTCGCACAAAAAGCAGAAAAGGCAGCCAAGCTGGCGAAGAAAGAAGCGGAAAAGGAGGCAAAACGGCTCATTCTTGAACAGCAGAAGGCCGAAAAGGAGGCAAAGGCAAGAATACCACCTACCGAAATGTTCAAGAGCGACGCGAAATTCAGCGCTTGGGATGATAACGGGTTACCAACCAAGTTGAAGGATGGAAGTTCATTGACAGCCAGCGCGCTAAAGAAGCTCACTAAGGAATGGGAGAAACAGAAGAAGGTTTATGAGGATTGGAAGTCTAAATCGGGATGATTGAGCGCTTCGTACTGTTTGGGTGCATTTTTACTGGCGTAGATATCCAAAACTGGGTGGGGAATGGAGGCAATTGGAGCATATTCCATTTGCAGTACACTGTATGGAGGTCTTATAATCAACTTGCTTTGCATGGTTGCGTCCGAATTTTTGAAATACCAAGCTGTTTCTAGGTGATCTCGTTGCATATTGGGGCGTTATCGAAATACGCAAAAGAACGCCGCAGCTCATGATAGACTAACATGAATCATAGTACAGATACCAAACTTATTGTAACCTTGAGATTCTTTTCATGTCACAAAGGCTGACCCTTGGCATTCTCATGTTGATAATGATTTTCTCCACAATCTCAAGCTTCCAAAAATAAGTTGTCATCATATTTCGAGGAGATTACGGAAGTTAACAATCCAGACAAATCAGAGAATTCTTTAGCATATTACTATAATGTTGCAAGCGCATGATACGTCTAAAGATTTCAGTAGAGATACCCATTTCTTGAACAATGTCTGAATAGGTTCAGATTCTACAATCACCAGCGTAAAATTACATCTAGTTACTGTTCATCATCTGACCTAGACGAACATTGCGATTAGTATTCCGTTTAACCTGATTGCAACGATCCCCTGATCAGCATCTTAAAGTACTCCTGATTGAAAACTCCAAAATCAGGGGATGGCTTGAAAACTAGATCGTATTAGTCAATATCTGCATCTTGTAAGCTTCAACATACCGCTTTTCTTGCCGCAATACGAATCATACGCATTTGAGTTGGGATCACTAGTCCCGTCGCTCTCACCTGGAGGTTTCGCCCATACAAATGCATCCATCTGCACGTCGCCGGTTTGGTTCGTAGGGAAAATACCAAAAGCAGCTCCATTCACATTGCACCACTCTCCCCATTCTTCACGCAGGCCTTGAATGCCATTGCGGCCGGTATCTACAATAGCTTGATTTGGAACGTTTACTGCCTTGAGTGCAGCAGACATTAGCGAGATGTAAATCTTCTCGTTCTGCGCTGGATTATACTGCGCGTCGTCGGCGGGTGTGAACTCTCCTGGACTCATGGACCAGGAGTTGTAGTTTGCAATGTTGGTCGAGAAGCCGCGAAGCTGTTTGGGCGACCCGGCTTGGGTAAAGACTTTGCCGACCATTTGCGCTGCAGCTTCTGATTGACTTGAGAATTGAAGGCTGAAAAGAGTCTGGGCCACTTACGTGTGTCCTTCTTCCAGCCAAGTGCACCGCCATGACCGAGATCGAGATACATGTTTACATTTGGCAGATTCAGTGATCGCATGGCATACGCAATACCGTCTAAAATCTGCACAGCGTCTTGTTGGCAACTACTCAAGTCTCTATTGAGAACAAGTGGTGGAAGAGCATGGGGTTCCACGATAGCTGCAATAGCAATGTTGGGATGCTTCTTGAGTATGGCAGACAGTGCTGTGACGATTAGATAGCTTTCTATCTTAGACGAAAGTAACATGGTACACACGATCGATGAACTTAGACTTATACTCATGAACTTCGTACGGGGGTGACTCGATCGCTGCACAGAACCGCTGCGAGAGACCGCGAAGCACGATGCCTAGAATATTCGAACATGGAACGTCTTGTATTTCAACTTCAAGAGTGTTTAGCCGTGACGGGCTATCGAGCCATAGAAAGGTCCCAGTTTCTGCAACTTGTGAAGCCAAGGCCTTCGCCCTGGGCTCAGTTATAGTAGCAGCCGCTTCTTGGACTTCGAATTTGTAATTTTTTGTAGGATGCAGAGCTCTATCTAAGAAAGGATTTCCTGCTAAATAGACCGCCAATGAGCATGACCGCTGTTCTAAAATAGGGATTCCAAAGACACAACCACTCAGTTCCAAAGTGGCGAGAAGCAAAAGGTTTGTGCCCAGCATATCACAGGAGCGAAAATCGGAGAGTGTAATGGTATTTTACCAACACAGGAAGATAATACAGATTTATATGAGACGGTGGACATGAGCATACTACTTAGCATAGTACTGGCAAACAACCGAATGACCAGACCAAACCAAGAAAATATTATGGTTGAATCTGCAATTATTATAGCCGTTGATTAGAGTCTAACGTTACACACGATACGCGCCTTCGCATTGGGTAAGAGATGCAGCTTATAAGAGACAGAGACAAGGGATGGCCGCCACAATGGTTTGCCTCGGATCTGGATCCGTTTTTAAGATGCTTCTGGTAGACGGCGTATTGCAGGTCTTTTCTCAGACACGTATAGTTGTCTTGACTATCGATCAGATGACTGATTGTATGTCTAACTTCGTCGTTCCTGAAGAGTGGCCTTCATTTATCCTGCCTTTTGGAAGGCTGCCAATCGGTACCAGAGATCTAGTTGAATCGATGCAGTGCCTGACGCAGGCAACTACCAATCCAAGTATCTTGCGCAAGGTAGCTTAAGGACCGCATGTATCTCAGATTTGATATTCTCACATATAGGCATCCCAAATTCAGTAAATGAAAGTACATATACCATCATAGACTCCATAATAAAGAAGCCTTAGACACTCGATAAAATTGACAATGCACAGCGTGAAAGAAGAACAAAGAAATGGAGGAGCAAAATAGAGAACATTTATCGGCGAGCTTCAGCATGAGCTCCTGAAAATCGTATCAATCGAAGAAAAACATCTCAACCTGAATACTTATTTCCTGACGGTTTGTATGAGATAAAAGTAGATAGGTTCCAGCCGAGCCTGAGGCCAGCAAGTACTGAGGGCTTGAATTGTGGGGCGGCCGTCAGTTGAATTGAAGGGAGCAAGGCTTCAAGATCTTTATTGTCCATACACTCTATCTCTGACATAATTCTCCCTGGTTAGTAACTCTTCCTGATGATTGCGCACTGCTAACCCTGGAACAGTGAAAGCATCAATACAGTAGAGTCACACCAGCTCTCATTTTCAGTACCAGATCATTTTCATAGCTGGACCCCTCCAACCAGACGTCTAACGTTCGGTGATCCTATTACTATCTGCTTGACTCGACCCAATTGACTCCAACGTCTGCGTTTGAAGATGCAGCTAGCAACCAAATAACACTGCTATATCGATTCCACGTCCAACCTTTAAAGCAATCAGTTGCTGGCGACCCAGCGGCGGGGCATAACGTTCGAGAAGCCAATCTCGAGGCTCTTCACAAGTTCAAGCAAAGTAATTTTGTGGCTAGGGATCTGGTGGAAGCCTTATTGAAAAATGGCATACCAATCACCGCCTGAAAACTGCAGGTTTGATCATTACGGGTATGATTGTACGCCGATGAAAGAGGCATATAAAGGAACCTGGCGGGGCCACCAATACGACCATGAGTCTTCGTTAGCCCCTCGATACACACACACATCGGGTTTACGACAGAATCGAATAACAGGCGACCATTCTTCCCCTCCGTCCGATATTTCTACGCAAAGCTACGAATATGGTGTCAACATACACAAACGCCAGCGCATTTCGCTATCGGAGACTATCCGTCAGAAAACTGAAGAGGATTCTGTGTCATCTATGGAAAACTATCTGGACCAGAATGAGCAGGCCAAGCGTAATATTGGTCTTCTACTTCACGCAGCCAGAGTTGCATCAGGTATGGCTACCCTACCGTTCCAAGTATAGCTTGAGGACAATGGTTTTGTGTCGCAAAGGACAAGATTGATTGTCTCATAAACTGAATGTCAAAGCCCTCTAACCATGTATGTAGGTGATGCACATCATGCAAACTCATCAACCTCGACACCAGATGACTCGCAATACTTCACTAGAGCTTCGTATCCATCAATACAAACGTCCTCCCCACAAAGCCCCCTGCCCTCATTAGTAAAATCAAAGTCGTCCGAGCCGAGTATCTCTTCATCACCGGGGCCATCAACACCGCCATCTTATAATGCAATCCCTCCTAAATGGACTTACGATCAACTGTACTGCCCTGAAAGCGCACCAGTTTACGATTTATTTCACGAAGTCAACGAAGAGCAACGTAGACTTTTGGCCGACTTTCGCGTCACTCAGCTTGTAGAACGGTTTAAGAGGGCTCAGGAAACGCAATCTAATACGTATTATGGCGCATTTGCCCCAGTCGGCTTGCATATCCTACAAAATGGTCTTCCCGCTCAAACAAGCCATATCGATGGAAATGCCGATTTCTTTGTAGGAGACAGCAAGAAACTTGAAGAGTGGCTTCTTTCCGGTAACGGGGACAAACTATTTCTTCTTCGAGACCCAAATTGGCTAAAGACTCGACCTGAAGCGTATGGCTCCACTATTCTTGAAGAACTACGGACTACAGCAATTAACAAAAAAGAGATGCTGATAGAAGTTCAGCATCTGGGAAAAGTTATGGGAACTAGCGGTGAAAACCACTCACTCGAGTCTATGGCTATAGATCAGGTAATTGAAAAATTTGCTACTCGTGTTGAATCTGAAGCTCCTATCAACCTTCTGAGCTTGATGTGCAGAGCGGATGGGACCGTACCCTGGCCGTTAGGGAAGCATTGCAACTTACTCAACCAAGCTGCCGCATCGGCAGCCTCCTTAGCACAGTCATCGTTTTATGCTACTGCTAGCAAACAGGCTACCGAGGTTATTACAAAAGTTATTGATTTACAATCATGTATGCACTTCATGATATTTGGCCAGGCAGGAGCAATATCCTCCTGGCATATGGATTCAATCGGACCTTACACTTACATCACCCTCGAACCAAATATCAAGGGAAAGCCAGCAGAAGACGTCTTAAAACTATGGGCTTATGTACGCACCGACCATCTATCACCATACGAGCAGTCCCAAATCAAGGACGAATTTCAGAAGACTGGCTTAGCTTATCAACCCGATCCTAAACTTATCAAAATTCTAGCACTTACTGCTGGTGACACCCTCATAATGCCACCCGGAACCATTCATGCCCCCATAACTATCACCGACTGTCTCTTTCGCGGAGGGATGGTCATGCAAAAGAAAGAAATGCGGCGAAGCGTACGTGAATGGCGATTTTGTGCCGAGAACGACATCTGCACTAATGAAGACCAACCTAAACAAGCCCGATCCATACTTGATTACTTCCGGCGCCAAGTTAGAGCAAACCCTGAGTCTTGTGGATATCTTGGGCCCCTTGGACTTGAAGAATTCGAGCGGGATTGCGTTGCTATTGGTGGAAGTAGTATGAGCTGTCGATGCGTATCTGCGTGTAAAAAAGGTCGATGTGGTTGTGCGAATAATACCCAGAGATGTGGAGCAAAATGCCATAAAGGCCTACCCCGCTGTGATAATCCGTACGGCTGCGAGGTAGATGTACTTGTACCATAGTTGCTATTAAAGCAGAAACTCAAAAGTGTGAAGGCTTAATCAAGTGATCTGTAACCATTGTACGCTGCTTGCGAAAACCTAAGTTGATAGAACTAATGTTAACCTAAATGAATACTGGTTTAGTCTAGATGCCGAATGTATGGGCCATGATATATGTTAATTCTTCCCTACATAGTTAGTATTTCCATCACGTTTGATATCGCTTTTCCGAATCCACTATGCCTCTCAATTTCACGAATTTGAAAACCTCACCTTACGAATCCTATCAGCATTAGCCCACTCGTCATCCTCTCGAGTTAAGTCTTATCTAATGATCTGCCGTAGCCAGATAATATGCAACATGCATAGAGCAAGCTTTTCAGGAAGGGGGAGGACCACTCTGCAGGTTTGTTGTACAGACAGATGCATTTATGTGGTATATCTCTAGATCTGTCTAAATCTATGGCGCCGTGAAGAAACTTCTAATGCAACTCTTAACCCATGGCAGGGTCAAACTCCGCGTCCACCTCCTCAAAATTCTCAAAGAAACCTGCAAAGATCTTCACCCCAAGTCCAGGATCGAGGTTTCCAATAGTGGCACGGATACTGTGCATGCTAAGCTGAGGAATACCTGCATCAATAGCTCGAACTCCCATCATGCTACTCAAGGCAGGACCGATGGTTCCACCACTGCGACTGTCGTTGCGAATCATGAAAAGCTGCAGCTTGTTGCTTGTCTTTTCAGCAATTCTCGTGAGAAGTGCTGTAGAAACCGCATCAGTTGTCATGTGGCCGTTTGAGTCTGCTCCTATGCATAGACCAACATTGAGCCTAGGTGCGTGATTCTCAAGGTACGATGCCTGGAAGTTCGGGTTGATTGCATGAGTGACATCGGCCGAGATAAGGAATGAATTTGCATAAGTTTGGCTCAACAGGTTAGCTCCGCTCACAAGTCCAGATGGTGCAAAAGCTTCTGTGATCCGTTCGATAACACTTGGAAGTAAATTACCCTTTGCACCTTGACGCAATTGACTTCCGATTTCTTCATCGTCAAAGACTCCAGCTAACTTAATGATACCGTCATCCTTTGATGACGATGAAGCAGCATCTGCAAGCAAGCCTTCAATTGCGGCCCAAGAGCACACTTTATCATCGATCCTTCCAGCGGAGATGAATTCTCGCTCTAAACCGAGAGTTTGTGCAGGCTGGGTATCGTAAAGCTCTAGTTCCCAGTTGATGATGGACGAGTGGTCAGTGATTGATAGCTCAGCAGCAATCGCCTTGAGCAATTTAGGAGGTTGTGTTGCTGCAAAAGACCCGGCCTCTCCCAGTGTTAAATTAGTGAATCCCTCAGCGGTGGAGGATACATCAGAACTGTCAAGGCCAATTATTGGAATCATCTGAGTTTCCATGTTGCTTTGACCCATCATACCGACGCCAAAGTGAGGTGCTAAAGTAGGGATGCGAGCAACTTGTTTTAATTAGCAAGTTTTCGGAGGAATAAAGCAACATAACTTACTTGGCCAACCAAGCTTCACCAGCTTCGTCGTAATCTTCCCAGTCTTGGAGTCCTTCACCACAACACGCCCTCCAATACCAAGATCTCGGTCCCACCATGTTGCATTCAAGCCCCCGGCGTACGGCGCAACACCAAGTTGGACATAGCCTGCAGCAGTAGGCTTGTTTGAGACAGGCTTTAGCCTTGCGGTTAACGCGTCTACATGCCCACCAACCATCGCAACACCATTGCCGCTTTTGTATGACTTTCCAACAGTAAAAGCGATGAGTGATGACCCGTTACGGGAAATGAAGTATTTACCACCTTTGGTGAGCTCTTCATTCCAAGTTTTCCGCTCTGACAGCTGAACTCTGGGTTAGTAAACGATGTAGAATATTGGTAAGATATCTTACCTTCTTGAATCCTGATCTCGTTAATTTATCCTCGAAAGCAGAGACTGCATGCCAGACGGTCGGGTTCTCCGTCATGAACCGGCAGAATGGCTCCGTATATTCCTCTGCGGCTTTGAGCTTATTTTCACCGCCGATTTGGGATTCTTTATAGGACTCGCGAGCTTCTTGTAAAATTTGTCTTCCAGCCTCAATATATCTTGCGTCTTCTCCAGTCTGTGCCACGATGGTCTCGTATTTCCTTTGTCTTGCTGCATGTACACGCTCTATGGTAACGCGTTGTAACTCCGCATCATGAGCCTTTCTCTCTGCCTGGTATTGCTGGTATCTCGCATAGAGACTATCTCCAATTTCATTTTCGGACTTTGGAGCAAGGTGTGGGTAATAGTGTGGCCAGTTTGTGGATGCTTCGGATTGCCGCTCGTTGTAGGTCACTGGGTGGGATAGATCGGTTGTTAAGTGTGGAGGGATATCAACAGGCTTATAGCTCATCGATGGTTTGTATAGAGTGTCGAGACATGTAGACTTTGGTGTTGATGATATTGGGGGGTAGCCGTGAGTCATGTACTGCGCTTCTCTTGAGTAGTTGTATTGATCGAGGGCTGGGGATTCTGGAAGTGATCTATCCATCACATCCTTACTTGCTCGGTTGTACGTTACATTAGAAGCACTAGGTGAATCAACCGAGAGCACATCTGGTAGATCATGTTGCGAGAGAGCCAATCTGCTTGCATGTCTGTAACCACCATGAGGCACCGTCGAGGCAAAGGTGTCGAGAGCAATAGGACTAGCAGCTTGACTGACAACATGACTATTGTTAGCCTCGGCCCTGGGTGCGGGAGTGGGTGGTTGGGATGGCGGCATTTTGTTCTCAAGCTTTGATGACTTGTGCTTCAGGTTCTTGACCATTGTAAAATATTAGACAATGGAATGTGGTGAGGGAGTGAGGGTGGGATGTTCGATGTATTGTTAACTGTTGATGACCCCGTGAGGTGAGTGAGGACGTACGGGAACTCAAGAAGGCCTTGGCGCCTAGCCTCGCAACCGTGCTATCGCAAAGTGGGTGATACATACATTGGACATGACACATACCCAGTTATGATTAAAATTATTGGTATCATGATTCTAAAGATATACAAAGGATCACGGTGTCAAAGCAGAAAATTCTGACATTTCAAGAAAAATGCACCTCAGGCCCGTTTTGGTTGGTGATAGTTAGGCAACGTGGAGTAGGTGAAAAGTATGTACAAACAATAGACACTTAATTAAAACTCCATGGGCGTTTCGACCTAGTGGTGGATGATACTTCTAAAATCTCAATACAGATTCGTTCGAAAAAGCTCTGCAGAGTTTAATTCTGGTAGCTTTCATCTTTGGGGAGTTTGAGTTGAAACAGTTACACACCACTACAGCTATGCTATGTAAGGAGAATAGGAAATACCGCCCGATTCGTCACATCCAAGCACCCGATCCCTTCTAGTATCTGCTGAGCCTCTCTGGGCGACCGTACTGGTTTCTATACTTGTTAGTTTGAATACCATGGGTTCTGTCGAAATACTTACGGATCATATTGATCAGCGCCTTGATTTTGTACGTAATGTTCATCATACATGTTTTCCGTTTGCTCCCTGGCATGACGTTTTGCTTTCTCACGATCTACAAAGTCCATTCCCTTGGTTTCGGCGAGCTTGTCAATCTCCGCTCCCGCAATTCCAGCGAGAAGCTCCTTCGCAAAGGCGTGAGAAACTGGCTTGCCTGTCTTGCCGTTAGTTGCGGTATCACGGTATCATTGTATAAAAATGCTTTGAAGCGCCGAGTAGGAATAGATGTCTCTTTCTGGGAGATTTTACGGTATCACCGTATCCAGTTTGAGAAGGCTTCTGCTAAAACAAGCAGAGATAATACATACCTTCAGAACGTTGTCTATCTTCAAAAATCTTGAAAGCACCAAAGGATGCAGCACCAGCTAATGCTTCATGCCCAAAGCTCGATTGGTTATCACTTTGCTGAACATCATTGTATGCCTGCTCTGATTCACCTATAGATTATTATTAGTATCGTCCTCGTTCTCTACCACTTTAAACTTCGAATGACAACACAAAGTAAGAATGGGATAACGTACCCCAGCCGAAAACCATATTTTTGATAGTGTTTTTGTTTTATACTTTTCGAATGGGAGAAGATTGGTGTATGTTTATCAAAGTGAGCAGTCTTGAATTCTTGGATCTTTCTCACTGAAGGATGATCCAGGAACGGAGCCGAGTATTTATATCTCTATTGGCGAGTTCAGCTATACATGGAACCACTGCCGGCATGATACTTCCGAGAATCTAAGCCTTCACTAATGCACGCGCCATAATGCTTGATTAAATCTCTCACCGAACAACCGCTCACAACCATTTGACCCTTGAGCTCAAAGTGACAAATCGTGCATCATGCATGAGCTAGCAAGTCTCAATAATGGGTAAGGAACCTCGATTAATTTACGTATTGGAGAACTATTTACTCCCTATGAGTGTAGTGCGTACTGACATTGGAGATTCAAAACATATCCAGCTGTACCTTTAGTTCATTTATACACATATCTTCACCAAGCCCGACTTGAGTGTCGTTCCTGGCATTTGCAAGACGTCAGCTCCTTACGACGCAGAAGTATCCTGGACCCTGAAATAGAAGCTGAGGAGAAAAGAGGGGTAAATCCTAAATCTCGGCGGAGGAGTACGTCAGCTACCGAGAACACTTGTGATGCAAAGTAATGGTGGATGGAAACACGGCACGGAACGATCTCGCCCATCCACCAAGATCTTGTATCTATTTATGGTACTTGGAAACCGCTTCAAAGACTTGCAGCTAGTGCAATCATTATAGATATTCTTAGAAATTGAACCTTCCATGAACCCTAGCTAGAAGAATGGAATTTGATCTGTGGATACGTCCCGCTCTGTAATTTCTTTAGATCTTAGGTTTCTGATGCTCCCGTCACAAATACAAGCCTTTGCCAAGATCCTTGGAAAGCTTGACAAAGCTTGACACTCTATGTCATCGGCCCCGATTTTCCTGTTTCAGCTACGGTACACTCAACTAGTGTTGTTCTAAATTGAAACGCAATGTTACCGAGCCTAACCATTTTTAAGACGCGTCTCACTTGTCTTTTGAATCATCTAATTTCAGGTTCAAATGTTCTCTATTAATACAGATTACCATTCACACATGGGAGCCTATCTTACTACAAGCCTGTCGAAATACTCTTAATCCCTCCTATTGAGTGCAATGGTAAATAGAAACATTTCAAACACTTGAAAGCACATCCATCGTGAGATCATTAAAAACTTATTTGGCGTCTGGGAGAATCGTCTTCGAGGTATCTTCCACTGAAGCTTTTATTTTCTTCATAAATGAATGGTTATTAATACTCCATAGATGGCCGTCGGAAATTTATCTGTGACCTATATTCGCGAGTCCCCAAAGGTCAGCTGCGGAGCTATAATCATCACAAGATACCTACGATAGGACCAATTTTTAACCATTAATCTTTGTCCTGCCTTCCAGCAGCCACCGCCCTTCCTAGAAACCACAACAACTGCCCCAGTCTAGTTGAACGGAAAGTTCTTTGAACCATTGAGAGCAACTAATGGCAAACTTAGCCTACAATACACATCACACAATAATCTATCACAATTGACACTAATCTAATTTATTTCCTAGCTTGAATATAACTTTTCTCCGTAAGATGTATCTAAGTTTGAGAGACTTAAGTTCGTCTCCTCTACTAGAAATTCAATCTTATTCGGCAAAGTCCCCCTTTTAGCTACGCTCGAGGTCGAATGATTAAATTGAAGTCTTAGTGAAGTCGAGAAATGTATAGAATATTTTGCGAATCGTTTGTAGCCAGGTATGATGGATAAGATGCAATCTTGTACTGAATATATCAACAAGAATATTAGACGTATCGTTGAAACAGTGAATATGATCTCTCCGTAGAGTAGAGCGTTCGCATAGCGGCATCCTAATTGTTTGACTCTCAATCAATAGCTAATAGGAGATCCTAAGCTCTCGCAATGACTGCAGCGGAGTTCAAATGCAGAGGGGCCTATGCAAAATAAACTTCTCGATAGATAGTAGACATTTGTGATGGTAGTTTTGGCGATTCCGCTGGCGGGGGTGAACCTCTATTCCGCTGCGTTGTACATCGTCTTGCTCACGGGTAGTCTCGTAGCTACGTGTCAAAGCTCAACAGCACCTTCTACCACACCAGCTCTACTCTGGAGTCTTCTGCCCCAAAATTTGAAGATTGGCAGTATTTCCTCTCGACTAGCTGGCATTCCATCTCCAGCTTTGGCCCATCCCACGTACTCCACGTCCTTAAACTTTTCTCTGAGGTTCTGGAGCGCTCTTTTGGTAACGTGTGTGCTCTTCTTACCCCCACAAACTAGAATTGGGGTTGGGCTTTTGCTGTTGCCAACAGACGTGTTACTGGGTGTATTTGAGGTAATCGAAGCAGCACCAATGGATACCGCGCCTCCGAACTCAACCGAAGAGAAAGATTGGATGGAGAGAAGCGAGAGCGCAAGCATGCCTCCCTGTCCAAAGCCGAAGAAAAATATGTTGCGAGCGGGAATTTTATGATCTGATATCAAAGGCGTGATAAGCAAGGATGAGAGGCGCGAAATAGACGGCGTGAAATCGCCATCTATGTCTAGTTCTCCAGTATTATCGTCCACTATGATATCAGTCGTCCAGTGGAAAGATGGTGTATCATCCCCGAGAATCAGCGCTGGAATGGGGGTGAATCCTCGTACTGAGATACAGGTTGTCTCAGCTAGATTTATGTTCTTCCCAAATTGGGTGAAGGCCTCTTTGGAATCTCCGAGTCCATGTAACAGTATTAAGATATTGACAGTGCTCCGGCTTGCCGATGGGACGATGTCGAGAACGATACCGGGGAAGTCTGAAGGACTCAAGTGATTCGAAGTCATAATCGACAGGGCTCTGGATAAGGCGAGGATGGATGTGGAGGTTGTTGGCGCTCGTGGCACTCTCGTGGTCATCGGATGTGGAGGAGCAAAATCTCGGCGGGTATTTCGGCTCGGGTCAATACCGGCCCGAAAGTAATAAATTTAGAACCTTAAATTAACAAGCCTATTAATAGCTAGTATAAAAATTATGATTTGGAACACCTTGCAATGGTTTTTTAAAAACTTCTCTAATTATTGGTATTGATGTAGCTTTACTTAGTAAGGTCATGTAAGCCCGTTTCAAGACAGTTACACACGCTGCTGTAGTTGATCATCACGTTGAGACCATTTCCCCACTATCATCCGCTGCCAAGTCAACATTTAGAGACACTTTATTGTGTATCAAACCCATCATCGTACCTGGAGAATGTGAAGTGCCTTGTAGATGGCAGGAGCCTAGTTTATAGTAATGGGGATTGGAATCTTTCACGAGCGCTAATATTTAGGGTTTGATCCAGGTATTCGTTACAACGTCTTAAGTTAGACCACGCACCTAATACGCGTATCGTTATACAAAGTATCACCAACTTCTAACTCTGCCTAACTCAGCCATATGTGCATGACTGATTTTCACGTAAAGTTATCGCAAGCTTGTGTATACATCATTTTACGGCCGGATGCTACGACATGATAGTATCTCAAATATGGTAAAAGATCTGCTTTACTGTATACTGGAATGATTACTGCGGAGGAGAAACACGTATTCACAAGACCAGACAAATCTATAAAAGCCGCTCTGCCCGATTCCTTATCTCTTTATTCATCACTATCACTTTCCACATCTACATCTTGAGGAACAAAACCCCATTTTCATTCACAGGAAAAAAGACCGTTTAGCAACTATGCAACTCTCCATGATTGTCTTGTCAGCTCTTGCTGGCTCTATGTCTGTCAACGCCGCCATTGCTATCGGGCAGCAATTTCGAGTTTCCAACGTCAATTATAATGTAGCCTGGCTTGAGGGACTCGATCCTTGCTCCGACGATGTCGCGATAGGACTCAAAGGTGAAGAACGATGCAATATCCCGTTTACCATTGACGGCAGCCGATGTAAGTTGTAATCGATGCCCGAATACCTAAAACTTTATCCAAAATGAAAGATTACTGCTAATGATCACTTGTAAAGATGTACTTCGAGACTGTGGGACTAGTAAATGGGCAGCTTACCATACAAATGGGAAGTTCTATGGCAATTGCCGTGCAATCGACCAAAAGAAAATCAGCTGTAGCGGCAGCACTCATGATGTAATTAAGACAGCTCTTTGTGGTTAAATAATTATGAGTTTTATGATGAAGGGAGAATTAGAGCCTGGGTAGAGTACTTAGAGATTTGGCTGTGCACTTATGTTATGTCTAGATCTAAACAGCACACTCGTTTACATTTATCGTTATAGTTATAGTTAAGATTTTATATATTCATATATTTACTATTTTCTTGGTTCCGAGCCTCTTGAAATTACCTTAGCTCATTTCCCGATTTTGGAATGGTAGAACTACGACTTAGAAAGAAATTCAAAACGCATATTAAAGTCAATAGACACGAAGGGCTTAGAAAACGAGAAAAGAGCAATATTCTCTTTCAAACTCCCCATTACGCACTGTAGACCTTGTCTATTCAGTATCTCGTGATGCTTGGACTTTCAGAACCGATGTTCTGTTGTGTAATCATAATTTTCGTTCCTGATACAGTATTCTGTAGATGCCAATCCTGGAAAGGCATTTGAGCCCACGGCGCCGTATGCAATATAAGCTCAATTCTCGAAATCTGTCTTTGCCTTCTCAACAAAAGAGTCACTCAAAGCGGGATAAGAATTAAAAATTTAAGCTTGAATTTCAAACCAGAATATGTTGCGAAAAGTATCCCTGGATTCCGGATGTAACAACTAATGACTAGCAAATTGTAGAGTGAACTATTTTACAAGTGACTCCAACAACTACATTGCTACTAGCCTACTGTCAAATTTACACAATAGAATAGCCTCCATCTATAACCATATCGGCACCTGTAACAATCAATAAAACATTCACCCGCGGAATCACTGCTGCTGGGGATTACATACCAGTAGTATACGATGCTGCATCAGATGCCAAATAGACGAAAATTCCCTGCAGTTCATGAGGTGCACCTTCTCTACCCATCGGCGTTCTGTTCCTCCAAACCTCCTTCATGGCGGGATCGGCAAAAGATGTGATCTCGGTTGCGATGTATCCTGGAGATACAGTATTTACTCGCGCGAAGCTCACCCATTCCACAGCCAAAGACTTGCCTGGATCTGTTAGTTTCTTACAATTATCGGGGAAGGTTATTCTACATAGCTGGATAATAGCTGCCTTGGAGGCATTGTACACTGCTTGGCATTGAGGGATATTGACTATTAGCCCACTGATGCTCGCTGTGGCGATGAAGCTACCCTCCCGATAGTTCGTTAAATCAGTTCCATCTATCCCCTTTCCTGTCTCCTTCTGACGCTTCCAAACATTTCCCACCGCTCTAGCGCAGTAAAATGTACCGTCTATATTTTTCGCGATAACATCCCGGTAATGATCAAGCTCTCCGGTTAGTACAGAACCTTGGACCCACGGGATGCCAGCATTGGCAACGAATATATCGAGACGGCCACCGAGGTCCGTGATTGATTTGTTCACAGCTTGCTCAACGGATTCGTAAGTGGATATGTCGACTTGGTAGGCTTTGCCTGGTATCGGTCAGTTGGCAGAAGGTGGATGGTGGGTGGTGGAAGGGTGCGTGCTCTAT